>WNGG01001428.1_pt1 | contig 54028 bp, 50 predicted proteins | sample 5400661 | NCBI WGS metagenome assembly WNGG01 (sample SAMN13153372, study PRJNA577476) | soil metagenome | isolation source: 100 cm soil or saprolite under Garry oak tree replicate 1 | place: USA:California | collected 2016-06-15 | reverse complement strand
ACAGCCCGGTCAACGAGGGCCGCCTGTGCCCGAAGGGCGCCACCGCGATGCAGCTCGCGACCTCGCCGCGTCGAGTCGGCTCACCTCTCTACCGCGCCTCAGGGGCGACCGCGTGGAAGAGCGTCTCGTGGGACTTCGTGCTCGACAAGATCGCCAACAACATGAAATCGTCGAGGGACGCGACTTTCGTCGCCACCGACGGTAACGGCAACACTGTCAACCGGTGTGAGGGCATCGCCTTCGCCGGAGGTGCAGCTTTCAGCTCCGAGGAGGGCTACTTCGCCACCAAGCTGATGCGCGGCCTGGGACTGGTACATCTAGAGCAACAGGCCAGGGTTTGACACGGTCCCACGGTGGTCAGTTTGGCCGCCACGTTCGGAAGGGGAGCGATGACCAACCACTGGCGCGACATCAAGAACACCGACCTGATCTTGATCAACGGAGCCAATCCGGCTGAGGCCCACCCGGTCGGTTTTCAGTGGTTCATGCGCGCCAAGCTGGACCGCGGAGCAAAGATCGTCCACGCGGATCCGCGATTCACGCGGACGTCGGCGGTCGCCGACATGTACCTCCGGATGCGCGTGGGCACCGACGTCGCGTACTTCGGCGGGCTGATCAACCACGTCCTTCAGAACAACCTGTTCCACGACGCGTACGTCCGCAACTACACCAACGCTTCGTTCATCGTCAAAGAGGGCTACGCATTCAACGACGGATTGTTCTCCGGCTACAACGCGGACAAGCGTAGCTACGACATCTCGACCTGGGCTTATGAGTCGATCCCCCCGCCGCCGAGCCCTGGCGAAGCAAACGCCACACGCGAAGGTCCCGCCACGAGCGGATCAGGATTTGCCAAGCGCGATATGACCCTCCAGGACCCGCGCTCAGTCTTCCAGCTGATGAAGGCGCACTACTCGCGGTACACCCCAGAGGTCGTCTCGAGCATCACCGGCATCCCGGTCGCCGATTTCAAGAAGGTCGCCGACCTGGTCGGCCAGATGGGCCAACCGGACAAGGTCATGACCATCGTCTATGCCGTCGGGCTGACCCATCACACGACGGGCGGCCAGCTAATCCGTTCAGGCGCGGTGCTTCAGCTGCTGCTGGGCAACATGGGCCGGCCAGGCGGTGGCATGAACGCGGAGCGGGGCCACGCGAACATCCAGGGCAACACCGATCACGCGATCTCGTGGGAGATCCTGCCCGGCTACTTGAAGATCCCCGCGCCGGGGCAAAAGACGATCGCGGACTACGTCGCCCAGAGCGCGCCGAAGAAATCCGACAAGAACTCGTGGAACTTCTTCGGCACCAACTACAGCAAGTTCATGGTCAGCACGCTCAAAGGCTGGTTCGGCGACGCCGCCAAGAAGGACAACGAGTTCGCATTCAACTTCATACCGAAGCCGGCCGGCAACGCGTCATGGATGACCATCTACGACCAGGCTCTCAAGGGCAAGATGGAGGGTCTGATCCTGTCGGGCATGACGGCCGCCAGCATCGGTCCCGACAGCAACCAGGTCAGGCAGGCCCTCGGCAACCTCAAGTGGCTCGTGGTGATGGATCCGCTCCCGACGACCAGCTCAGAGTTCTGGCACGCACCGGGGGTAGACGCCAGCCAGGTCAAGACCGAGGTCTTCATGCTGCCGACCACCCACTGGATCGAGAAGGACGGCTCGTTCGTCAACAGCGGCCGGTGGTCGCAGTGGAAGGACCAGGTCCTGCCTCCCGAGGGCCAGGCCAGGCACGACCACTGGATCCTCGCTGACCTCTTCCAGAGAGTGAAGAGGCTTTACCAGGGGCAGGGCGGCAAGTTCCCCGACCCGATCCTGGCCTTGACGTTCGACTACAAGGACCCCAGCAAGCCCGAGCTCGACGAGATCGCGAAGGAGATCAACGGCAAGGATCTCTCGACCGGCAAGCAGATGACCTCATTCGCGCTTCTCAAGGACGACGGCACAACGACCACGGGGGACTGGATCTACACCGGGAGCTACCCGGATGCCGGCAACCTGATGAAGCGTCGCGGCGGAATCCAGGACCCGAAGGCCAACGATCCGACCGGCATGGGCTTCTATCCCACCTGGGCATGGAGCTGGCCCCTCAACCGCCGCGTGATGTACAACCGCGCCTCAGCCGACCTCGACGGCAAAGCGTGGGACCCCAAGCGCCCCGGCATCACCTGGAACGGCAGCAAGTGGGTCGGCGATGTTCCGGACTATCCCCCGACCATGGACCCACACGACCCGAATGCGTGGCTGCCTTTCATCATGAACGGCGAAGGCGTTGGTCGCCTCTTCAGCAACGGCATGGTCGACGGGCCGTTTCCCGAGCACTACGAGCCTGTCGAATCGCCAGTCGCCAATCCACTTCATCCCAGCAACTCTGCCTCGCCGGTGGCGTTCCTCTACGACAAGGCGGCAGGCAGGCCAAACCGCTTCGGCACGCCGACCGAGTTTCCGTACATCGCCACCAGCTATCGGTTGACCGAGCACGAGCACTACGTGACCCAGCACGTTCCCCATCTAGTCCAGTTGCAGCCGAAAGCATTCGTCGAGATTCCGCACGAGCTCGCGGACGAGAAGGGAATCAAGAGCGGCGATCAGGTGCGTGTGTCGTCGAAACGAGGCAAGCTCGAGGTCCTGGCGCTCGTGACGAAGCGGCTCGGACCGATGACCGTCGCCGGCCAGAAGGTGTACCAGATCGGGATTCCGATCCACTGGGGCTACGTCGGGCTTTCGGCCGACGGTGACCCCAGCCATGGTCGTTACTGGATGGCCAACGCTCTCACGCCGTTCGTCGGAGACGCGAACGCACGGACACCCGAGTTCAAGGCATTTCTCGTCAACCTGGAGAAGATCTGATGTCGGCCACGCTGACCGCCGATCGTCTGTGGACCGACCGCCGCCGTCGAGTCGCGGAATTGCGCGGGCGCCAGGGCTTTGCCAGGCAGCTGCTCGACCTCTATGGTGCTTTGCTAGGGGTTCAGGAAAAGGCGTTTGTCGACGCGGCGGCGGCATCTCCTGATGCCGGCGACCTCGCAGCCTACGTCGCCGAAGTCGTCGTTCCAGGGGTGGTTGATGTGACCCTTTTTGCTGGCCCGGACCGACTGCGCTCGGAGCTCATCCACCGTCTGGAGACAGAGCACCCGCGGCAAATCGTCGCGCGCTGGATCGCCGGCGAGGACCAGGCGCTGGTCGATCGTTACCTTGCGCGCGCGTCGCTCGGTCCCGTGCTCGAGGCGCTAGACCCGCGGACACTCGCGGCATGTGGCGGTGAGCATGACCCCCGCCACTGTCCGGAGTGCGGGGGACCTCCGCAGCTGAGCTTTTCTGCGGTCCCGGGCGAGGATCTCGCAACCGGGCCTCGTTTCCTCGAGTGCGCTCGATGCGGCGCCGCGTGGGGCTATCCGCGGATGACGTGCGCGGGCTGCGGAGAAGATGCGAGCGCCAGGCTGAGCGTTTTCAGTGAGCTCGGCACGGCATCAGGGGAGCGAGGCAGCGTGGTGCGCGGACTGCCCGCCGGCGATTCGGCGGCGCGGCAGCGCACCGTCTTTCCACACATCCGCATCGAGGCGTGCGAATCCTGCCGCCGCTACCTCCTCAGCATCGATCTCGCCACGGATCTTGCCGCCGTGCCGGTAGTCGACGAGCTGGCCGCGATCCCGCTGGACCTTTACGCCCGCGAGCAGGGCTTTTCCAAGATCACACCCAACCTGATGGGCTTCTAGATGGCAGAGATCAAAGCAGGCGAGTCCTACGGTTTCTTCACCGACACCAGCGTCTGCATCGGCTGCAAAGCCTGCGAGGTTGCATGCAAAGAGTGGAACCAGCTGCAGGGGGATAGCCCCACCTTCCTCGCTGACAGCTTTGACAACACAGGAAAACTGGACGCTCAGAACTGGCGTCACGTGAAGTTCATCGAGCACGTGCCGGACGAGTCCGCGACCACGGGCAACGGTACAGCCTGGTTGATGATGTCGGATGTCTGCAAGCACTGCAAGCACGCGAGCTGCATGGAGGTGTGCCCGACCGGCGCCATCATCCGCACCGAATTCAACACGGTGTTCATCCAGCAGGACGTATGCAACGGATGCCGCAACTGCATCGCCGCCTGTCCGTACGGAGTCATCGGCATGAACCAGCAAACGGGTACCGCGCACAAGTGCACGCTCTGTTACGACCGGCTCCAGGGTGGCCTCGAGCCGGCTTGCGCCAAGGCATGTCCGACCCAGTCGATCCAGTTCGGCCCGCTCGCGGAACTGCAGCAGGCAGCCGATGTCCGGCTGGCGGCGCTGCACAGCCAGGGCGTGACGCAAGCCCAGCTCTACGGCCGCGACGATAAGGTCTACGGCGGCCTGAACGCGTTTTTCCTGCTCATGGACAAGCCCGAGACGTATGGTCTCCCCAACGCGGACAACGCGAAATTGCCGAGCCGCAACGATGTGGGGGGCTACCTCGGCGCACTTGTGACAGGAGCGTTGGCTGTGGTGGCCGGCCTAGTCGCATTCAGGCGCAGAGGCTCGCCCTGATGGCCGAGCATTTCGTCCGCGCCCCTGAGTGGACCTGGTACATCCTTTTCTATTTCTTCTTCGCGGGGCTTGCGGGCGGCGCCTACGCGCTAGGCACCTTGCTGAGATTCTCCGGCGATCCTCGCGACGAGCCGGCGGCCAGGATCGCCTTCATCGTCAGCTTTCCCACCACGGTGATCTGTCCGATCCTGCTCACTGCGGACCTCGGCGCGAGCTGGTGGAAGTTCTGGCACATGCTGGTGAATGTCACGCCTGGCGACACCAGCCTCAACTTCAAATACTGGTCGCCGATGTCGGTTGGCGTGTGGGCTTTGCTTGTGTTCGGATTCTTCGTGACCATATCTGCTTTTGACTCGTGGTTGGGCAACAGGCGTGGCGCCGGAATCATCCCGTTGCCCCTCCACCGAGCATTCAATTTCTTTGGTGCTCTGGTCGCGATCTTCATCGCGTCGTACACGGGAGTCCTGCTGAGCGTAAGCAACCAGCCGATCTGGAGTGACACGTGGGCGCTCGGCGGACTCTTCCTTGCGTCGGGACTGAGCGGCGCGGCGGCCCTCATAGCCCTGCTCATCCGGAATCGCAGAGATGCCAGTTTCAGCCTTGGTCGGCTGCACCAGGCGGACGGCTACTTCTCCGTGCTCGAGATTGCGCTGATCATCGTCTTCTTCATCACGGTCGGAGCGACTGGCGCTCTGTCTCGAATGCTGCCTTGGCTGCCGCTCTGGGCGATCGCCGTCGCGGGCGTGGCCGGCTCCCTGGTCGAGGCGCGAGGGCACATGCGAGTGGAGGCCGGCGGCGGCTCGGCTACCGTCGCTGGATTCCGCCTCGACACGGTTGTCGTTTCAGTTCTGGTCCTGTTCGGTGTCCTCGCGATGCGAGCGGCGGTGATTTTCAGTGCCCAGTAAGGAAGACGTCCTCACAGCGCTGTCGGCGATCCGGGATCCCGACCTCGGCCGCGACGTGGTCAGCCTGGGCATGATCAAGGACCTGGCCATCAGCGACCAGGGACGGGTCAGCTTCACGTTTGAGCTGACAACCCCGGCGTGTCCTGTACGGGACCGTTTCCAGACCCAGGCCCACGAGCTCGTCGGCAATCTTCCCGGCGTGTCCGCCGTGGATCTGAAGATGACCTCCAATGTCCGCGCCGCGTTCAACCGAGGCTCCCGGGAGAGAATGGTGCCGGGCGTGAAGCATGTGATCGCTGTCGGCTCCGGAAAAGGGGGAGTTGGCAAATCGACCATCGCCGTCAACCTCGCCGCCTCCCTCCAGCTCTCCGGTGCAAAAGTCGGACTTCTTGACGCGGACATCTACGGTCCGTCTGTGCCCGGCATGCTCGGGATGGCCGACCCGCCGAAGGTTCACGAGCAGAAGCTGCTTCCTCTCGAGGCTTACGGGATGAAGTTCATCTCGATCGGGCTCCTTGCGGGGGCTGACAAAGCCATGGTTTGGCGCGGCCCAATGGTCTCGCGGGCCATCGAGCAGCTACTCACGGACGTAACCTGGGGCGAGCTCGACTACCTGGTGGTCGATCTTCCTCCGGGGACTGGCGACGCATCGCTTACTCTCGCGCAGGCTGTGCCGCTCACCGGCGTGGTGATCGTGTGCACTCCGCAGGATGCGGCATTGAAGATCGCGCTCCGCTCGTTGCAGATGTTCCGCGGGCTGAACGTCACTCCGCTCGGGATCATCGAGAACATGAGCTGGTTTGTGTGTGGAACCTGTGGAGAGGAGCACCACATCTTCGACCATGGCCAGGCGGAGCGCGCAGCCCAGCGGTTGGGCGTTCCGTATCTCGGCCCGGTCCCGCTGGAGCGGTCAATCCGCGAAGAGGCCGACGCGGGCGCGCCAGTCGTCGTCTCGCGGCCGGACACAGATGGCAGCCAGGCGCTTCGGAAGATCGCTTCAGCGCTGGCCGCGCGCGTGTCCGTGCAGAGTTTCCGGCAGCTCCCGGTCATCAACGTGCGCTAGCTGGCTAAAGCCCTGGGACTTCGCGCTCCAGCTTCTGCCTGACCTCGAGGATGAACTCGGCCAGGGTCGCGTCGTCGATCTCCGGCTTCGCGGCGCGCAGTCGCTCGGCCGCCACTCCCGCCAGGAAGCTGGTCAGCGGCGCGAAGCGGCGCTCCTGTGTATGTGCCGCCACGCGGGCCAGCTCGAGCAGCTCCAGAGCGATTTGCGAATCCAGCGCCGGCTTGGCGATGGCAACGCCTCGGCGCTGCGCTGCGTCCACCCAATCCTGGCCGAGGCTTTCGAAGAACTGGTTCATCAGCCACACGTATAACACGCTGGCGACGTATCTAGATGTATGGTCCGCTTCACTCTGGGGAGCTGCTCTTTTCCGCGACTTCTTTCAATATCTCGTACGGTTGCGCGCCCATGACCAGATAGCGGCGGGCGAAGATGTGGGCGGGGATGGCGTCGATGCCGACAGATGTGGCCAGGCGGCGGTTCTCATCGATGGATTCCGCGTAGCGATCCTCCTCGATTGCTTCCCGCAGCTCTGCCGCGTCAAGTCCGACCGAGCTTCCGATGCGCACGAGATCGTCCACGTCTTCCAGCTTGCCTGTGCCCTCCCAGTGCGCCCTGAAAAGCGCCCGATGCATGTCGTCGAACTTGTCTCGCTCCCGCGCGAACTCGGCCGCCCCCAGCGCGCGGCGCGAATTGATGATCACATCGCGCTGACGCATCGTGAGCCCGACGCTGTCGGCGATCGACTGCAGGTGCGACTGGATTCGCTCCGAGCGGGCGCGACCAAAGTAGACATCGCGCGGAATTCCTTGGGGCGGAGCCTCAGGGTGCAGCTCGAAAGGCAGCCATGTGACGCTGGCCAAACCTTCCCGCTCCAGCTGTTCGACCCTGACCGAGTCGATGTAGCACCAGGGTCAAACGTAATCGGAGAAGACGACGAGATCGACCGGCTGATGGGGGCCCATTCTGCTTAAGGAAACGTTCAGCGATCACACCAGATTCCCTTTGGCAGCCCTTAACCATACGGTGGCACAATGGGTTGCAGAGGGTAAGCGGTACCCAGACGCAGCTCCCATATTCAGGAGGTTCACATATGCCTGACGCAAAGACTTTTGTCGTAAACGCGCCGGCGTGGGTCGATCTTGCAAGCAAGGACGCGGCCGCGTCGCGCGACTACTACGCGAAGCTGTTCGGCTGGAAGGTGGAGATCGCAGGCCCGGACGCGGGCGGCTACGCGCTCGCCAAGTCAGGGGGCAAGGACGTCGCCGGAATCGGTCCTGTCCAGGATCCAAACGCGCCGTCGGCCTGGAGCCTGTACATCGGCACCCGTGACGTCGACGCACTCGCCAAGAAGGTAGAGGCGGCCGGCGGCAAGGTGGTCGCGCCCCCGTTCGACGTCCTGAAGTCAGGGCGCATGGCTGTGTTCCAGGACCCGAGTGGCGCCTTTATCTCGGCCTGGCAGCCCAACGAGATGCACGGCTTCGAAGTGATGGGCAAAGCGAACTCATATGGGTGGACGGAGCTCAACTCGCGCAACTTCGACACGGCGAAGGGCTTCTACACCGAGGTGTTCGGCTGGACCCAGAAGGTAAGCCCCATGGGCGAAGGCCAGGGCGACTACACCGAGTTCCAGCTCGACGGACAGAGCATCGCCGGCGGCATGGACATGAATCCGATGGTGCCTGCCGAGGTCCCCTCCTACTGGATGGTTTACTTCGGTACCGACGACGTCGACAAAGCCCACAAGAAGGCGATCGATCTCGGAGGCAAGGAGATGCTTGAGCCGCAGGACTTTCCGGGCGGTCGCTTCTCGATCCTCCAGGACCCGCAGGGCGCGGCGTTCGGCCTGCTGATCATGAAGAGCTGAGAGAGAATTAGAGTTACGAACCGGCGGGCTTCGCGGCCCGCCGGTTTTTTATTGGTTGGAGATGGCGCGAAGAGAACCCGACGTCGACAGGTGGATGAAGGGCAAGCCGGCGGAGCCGATCCTACGCCGGGTGCGCGACATCATCCTGTGGGCCGACGACCGCATGACCGAGTACCTGAAGTACGGCACCGTCCAGTTCGCGTGCAAGGGCGACTTCGCCAACTTCGTCCATCACAACGAAAAGACGGTGACCCTGATGTTCAACCGCGGGGCCAAGCTCCAGGGGAATTTCCCGAACCTGGAAGGCAGCGGACCGTCGGCCCGCCACATGCGTTTCGCTGACCTCGGGGACGTCGACGCCAAGACCGCGGAGCTGAGCAAGCTCGTCGTGACGTGGTGCGACATGATGGCGCCCCGCAAGGTGTGGTCGACCAAGAGCAGCACGGGCGCAGCGAGGAGCGGTCCGAAGCCGCGGGGACGACCGAGACTCAGGCCCTGACAGCAGGTTGCGCGATGCCGATCAGCTCTTCTCGTTGACGAAATCGTGAGCTTCGCGCGCCAGCGAGAGCCAGGGTCGTTTCGAGGTGGGAGAGAGGACAAACCACTCCCGCATCGGCGTGCCCTTGCCTGCGTCGAAGCGCCGTCCCTCGCCGATTGCAACGAGCTCGTCGACGCGGGAGCGCGGTAGCTTCACCACGAGCTCGTCACGTACGAGCATCGCAAAGATCCTGTTCTTGACCTTCAGCTGGCCCGTCGAACCGAAACCCTTGCCCCGACTCAGGTTCGTCACTTCGGGATTCGCCGTCATCGTGGCGACGAGCCGCTCGTAGCGGCCTTGCGGCGTCATGTCGCGAACACACGGGCGACCTGGGCCGCCACGCGTGCGTTGTGGATCACGAGATCGACGTTGAGCTCGACAGACCGGCCGCCTGACAGCTCGGCCACCCGCGCCAGCAGCCGCGGTGTTACGTCGGCGCCGCGGATGTCCGCGAGCTCCGCCAGGGCCTGATGCGTGATCTCGTCGGCGCGCGCGAGCTCCCCGGTTGGCGGCACGGCAACGACGATCCCCCGCGTGCCGCTGTCCCAGGCGGCCGCGAGGACGCGCGCTGCATCCCCTGCGTCCTCAACCCTCGCGCTGACACCGCAGCCGGAGTGCCGCGTGTAGAAGGCGGGGAACTCGTCGCATGCGTATCCGAGCACGGGCACCGAAAGCGTCTCGAGCCGCTCCAGCGTGCTCGGGAGATCGAGGATGATCTTCGCCCCAGAGCAGAAAACGGCGACCGGCGAGCGTCCGAGCTCGAGCAGGTCCGCCGACTCGTCCTCCGGCCGGCCGCGGTGGACGCCGCCGATGCCACCCGTGGCCATAAAACGAATCCCCGCCATCGCCGCGACCCGCATCGTGGCGGCGACGGTCGTGGCCCCCACGGAGCCATGCGCAACCGCCGTGCCAAGGTCGCGTGAGCTCACCTTGACGGAGGCCGCAGCCACCCGCTCGAGCCCAGTGTGGCTCAACCCTACGCACAGCCGGCCGTCGAGCACCGCAACCGTGGCCGGGACGCCGCCTTCGTCGCGGATCGCCGCCTCGCAGCCGAGCGCGGCGCGCATGTTGTGCGGGGCGGGAAGGCCCTGTCCGAGGATCGACGTCTCCAGGCTAACCACCGGACGGCGTTGCGCGAGCGCCGCCGCGACCTCGTCGGAGATTCGCAGCAGGTGGTTCAGCTGGGGCGCGCTCCAGCCAGCTGCACGGATTCCGAGGCCGCGCGCACCCCATGTTCGGCGGCCTCGATCGGGGCCGCGCCGCGCAGCCACGCGGAGCAGAACGCGGCAGCGAATGCGTCGCCGGCGCCGGTAGCGTCGACCGCCGCCACCGCCGGCGCCGAGATCGTCCGGCCGAAGACGCGGCATCCGGCCGCGCCGAGCTTCAGCACCGGTACCTGCGCGAGGTTCTCCAGAGGAACCCCGAGGGTCGCGGCCTCGCTCTCCGTCGCGAAGAGGACCTCGGGCGCAAGACGCGCCAGGACGTAGGACATACGAGCCGGGCCGTATGCGCGCAGTCCCGCCGCCGATGAGAGGTCGACCGCGAGCATGCCGCCCGCGTCGCGTACGACACGGATGGCGGCCCGCGCCGCACTGGCGATGGGCTCGAGAAAAAGCGAATAGGCCGGCACGTGCAGCAGCTTGGCGTCACGAAACCATGCCTCTTCGAGGTCGTCCGGACTGAGCCCGATGCTTGCGCCGCGCTGGGTCGCCATCGTGCGGCGGCCGTCGGGACTGATGAGCACGGCGATCGCGCCCGTAGGTTCGGCGGCCCATACCGCGCGCACGTCGACGCCTTTCGACTCGAGGTCGGCTACGAGACGGCGGCCCGTCTCGTCGTCGCCGACGCGAGTGACCAGGCGGGACGCGTCTCCCAGCGAGGCCGTCCACGCGCAGAAGTTCGCCGCCTGGCCGCCGCCCCCGATCGTGATCGCGGCGGGGGAGTCGTCGTCAGGCTCGAGCGGGCCCTGGGGCACGATCCTGACATCGAGCACGAGGTCGCCGATGGAGACGATCAAGACCTGACGAGGATAGCGGCCCCGGGCGAAGGTACTTCAATTGCGGTAGCGGGAATTCATGCAAATGTGGTTCGCGGTGGGCACCTGGCCCGCGAAATGATCTGTGTGCCGGTTTGGGTCACCGGCACAGTACTGTGGGGGGTGAGCCATGCGCCGCCGCGTGCATGGCTCTTTTTTTGATCTCCCCAGCCTGTGGACAGGTTGGCCCGGACAAATTCTGGGCCGGGTGGGGGCGAGAACCCAGCAATCTCCAAGCAGAGTCACATCACCCGCTGATCCGCCGCCGCCAACCTCGGGCGCATGGCGGCGATCACTTTTCCGCGGCCGGTCTCGGTCCGGGTTTCGAGCGCGGTCTGGACACGCCTCTCATTCGCGGCGCTCATGGCCGTCACCTTCGTCCTGTATGTCTGGGGCCTCGACCGCAACGGCTGGGCCAACGCCTACTACGCCGCCGCTGTTCAGGCCGGCACGAAGAGCTGGAAGGCCTTCTTCTTCGGCTCCCTCGACGCTTCCAACTTCATCACCGTCGACAAGTCGCCCGCCTTCCTCTGGGTGATGGAGATTTCGGCGCGACTTTTCGGCTTCAACCAGTGGTCGGTACTCGTGCCGCAGGCGCTGGAAGGCGTGGCCACTGTCGCGATTGTCTATGTGGCGGTGCGTAGATGGTTCGGCCCCGCCGCCGGCATCATCGCGGGCGCGGTTGTGACCCTGACGCCGGTCGCGGCCCTGATGTTCCGCTACAACAACCCGGATGCACTCCTGGTCTTGCTCCTCACCGCCGCCGCTTACGCAACATTGCGCGCCACCGAAAGCGGCTCGACGCGCTGGCTGGTTCTGGCCGCGGCGCTGATCGGCACCGGTTTTCTTGCCAAGATGCTGCAGGCCTTCGTCATCGTGCCGGTCGTCATCGTGGTCTACCTTGTCGCCGGCCGTCCGCGTTTGCTCCAACGCATCAAGCAGGTCGTCTTCGTCGGCGTAGCTCTGGTCATCGCATCGGGATGGTGGGTGGCCATCGTCCAGCTGTGGCCCAGCGCCGACCGTCCGTATATCGGCGGCTCGCAGGACAACAACCTGCTCAACCTGATCTTCGGCTACAACGGGTTCGGACGCCTCACGGGAAATGAGACCGGAAGCGTCGGCGGGATTGGAGCCGCCGGATCGCGCTGGGGCCTCACTGGCTGGAATCGCCTCTTTCTCACCGAGTTCGGTGGACAGATCTCCTGGCTCATCCCCGCCGCGATCATCCTGCTCGGCGCAGGTTTGTGGCTCACGCTCCACGCGCGGCGGACCAACCTCGCGCGCGCGTCTTACTTGATGTGGGGTGTCTCGCTGCTGGTGACCGGCGCCGTGTTCAGCTTCGCGCAAGGCATCATCCACCCCTACTACTCGATCGCGCTCGCTCCGGCCATCGGCGCCCTGGTAGGCGCCGGCGCCGTCGAGCTGTGGCGGCGCCGCGCCGGCCTCGCCGCGCGCCTTTGCCTCGCGGGCGCTCTCGCGGCGACGGTGGGCTGGGCTTACGTCCTCCTTGATCGAAGCCCCGACTGGAACCCAGGCCTCAAGCTCGCGATCCTTGCGGCCGGCCTCTGCGCGGGCATCCTGATCGTCGCCGGCCCGCTGCTGCCGCGGCGCCTGGCGACCATGGTCGCCGCCCTGGCGCTGGTCGCTGCCATTGCCGGTCCATCGGCCTACACGCTCCAGACCGTTTCGACCTCGCACAGCGGCGCCATCCCGTCCGCCGGGCCGACCGTGCTCGCGGCCGGCTTCGGCCCGGGCGGCAACGGCGGCGGCGGCGGACTCGGCCAACGGCCTGGCGGGGGCACCTTTGCACCGCCGCAGGGCGCCTTCGCCGGAGGCGCCCCGGGCGGCGGCAACTTCCTGCAGGCAAACCAGGTTTCGCCAGAGCTCGCCGCGATGCTCGAGGCCGACGCGAGCCGGTACCGCTGGATCGTGGCCACCATCGACGCCAACTCGGCGGCGGGCTACGAGCTCGCGACAGGGGCTGCGGTGATGGCGATCGGCGGATTCAACGGCTCGGATCCCGCGCCGACGCTGGCGCAGTTCGAGAACTATGTCACCCGCGGCGAGATCCACTACTTCATCGCGGGCGGGATGCGGGGGAGCGGAGGCGGGTCGAGCAGCCAGATCGCGAACTGGGTGAGCCAGAATTTCACCGCGACGACGGTCGGAGACGTGACGGTCTACGACCTGACGCAACCGCTATCGTGACTTAAGGCTCGCTGAAATTCAGCTTGCTCGCCGGCCGTGGGGCGGCTATGGTAGCCAGGTTCCGGCGGCGAGCTCCGGGAGGGGGGAAGTGAGCACGATCAGGCATCTGCTGATGGCCGTCGCGACGGCCGCGTTCGCGTTGATCCCAACCAGCGTGATGTCGGCGAGCACCGGCGGCCTCGACGCCGGTGTCGGCAACGTCCCGCAGGGCGTGCAGACCAACTCGGCGTACGCGGCGAGTTTCAAGAATCGGGGCGTCACGAACGTCTTCGTGACCAGCCGGCAGGTGAGCTGTTACCGGCCCGAGGTGCCGATCCCCTTCAACAACGGGCCGAACGACGGATACACGGGCGAGCTGCCGTGTCCAGGCGCGACCACCGGCGAAGACATCGGACGCCAGCAGTACCCGACGCAGTTCGGTACCGCAACGGCCGCGGGCCCAATGCTCGTGACCGATAAGTCGGAGTCCGATATCCGCGTCGACCCCACCAATCCGAACCACATCATCGGTTCGAGCAAGTGGTTCACCGGAGCCGAGGGCTACAACCACCTGCTCGGCTTCTACGAATCATGGGACGGGGGCATCACATGGCCCGTGATGGGGCACATCCCTGGCTACGAAGGGTGGACTGACAACACCGACCCGGTCGGTGCGTTCGACCCTTACGGCAACTACTACGAGGCCATCCTGCCGTACCAGTTCTATTACGACAAAGGCGGGCACAAGAAGTACGAGCCGGGGAACGAGCCAAACCACTTTGTGCCCAATGAGGCTGTCTCGGTCGCGGTGCGCCCACATGATGCAACTGGCGTGCGTGACTGGATCACCACGCACGCCGGCCATCCGGACTACGTGTTCACGACCGACGCCGGCCTGGGTCAGGAGCCCGACAAGCAGTGGATCGCCATCGATCGCAATCCCACGGTCGGCGGACGCCCCAATCCGAACTTTGGGCGCGTCTACGTGATGTTCGTGAACTTCAACGGCAACGGCAGCAAGCCCTACGTCTCCACGGCGATCGCCCACCGCGACGGGACGCACAGCGACTGGACGGCGCCAATGTTGCTGCCGACCGGCAACGGGGCCACGAACAACAACACATACCTGTACCCGCATGTCGACCCGGACGGTGTCGTGTACACGCCTGTGGTCAACTACGCGTCGGCCCAGGGCTCGTGCTGCGTCGACATCTACGTCGATTACTCCTCGGACGGCGGTGTCTCCTGGAACGGACCGCTTCTCGCCGCGGCCGGCGTGCACACGCCGCCGCTTTCAGGTGCCGGCTACGCCAACACCACCTTCGAGGACGGCATCGAGGAGACGTTTGCTGTCGGCAATCACCTCACGCGTTTGGGCCCCAACTATCCGATCTATCTGGCGTACGAGTCCAAGAGCAGCGGCTACGGCAACATGCTGCTCACGGCCTCCTACGATCAGGGCAAGACGTGGTCCCACCCGATCCAGGTCAATGACAATGCCAATCCGAGCGTCGATGAGTTCCAGCCCAACCTGGCGGTCGGGCCAGACGGCACCGTGAGCGTCAACTTCTACGACCGCAGGCTGGCGTGCCCCGCCGCCGGAACCAGAGCAGCGGCGAACGCCGGGCTCGCGCTCGACCGGAGCAATCCGAACTATGGCGGCTCGCTGCCGCCATACGGCGCGACCAATTACTGCATCACCTCAAGCGTGCAGTTCTATGCGGCCGATCTCGCGCCGAAAGGACACAACGTGAGGATCACGCAGCACAGCTGGGATCCTCAGCTGAACAGCCCAAACCGCTCGTGTCCCTGCAACCCCCTTGACACGTTCCTCGGTGACTACTTCGGCAACGAGATCGCGGGCTCGATCGACTACGCGACTTTCATAAGCACGTACGACGACGGCACCAATCCCCACCACTACCAGCAGCAGGTGGTGGCGAAGATCTCACTGCCGTGACCGCTGCGGAGTAAGCAGCTCCCAGCCCGCTAGCTTTTCGCGCAGGTGAGCCTCCAGGGGCTCGTCAAGCCTGCGCGTTGGTGGCGCGGACCAGGGCTCGCACACGCCCTGCAGATGAAGCGCGCACTTGATCGCTAGAGGAAACACGCCATTGCGCAGGACGGTGACGAGCGTGTACAACCTGTCCTGGCTCTGCCTTGCCGCCTCGAGGTCGCCGCGTTGGAATTCCTCGTAGATGCGCACCACCCACGCCGGGGCCACGTTGCCCGCTCCACAGATCGTTCCCGCGCCCCCGGCCGCGAGTGACGCGACGAGCATCGTGTCGCTGCCGGTGAAGATCCGAAATCCGGGCACGTCGCGGGTCGCGACGCAGACGCCCTCGAAGTACTCGAAGTCGCGGCTCGAATCCTTGATGCCCTGGACTGCGCCCTCGCGTGCCAGGGTCGCCAGCGTCGTCGGATCGACGGCGACCTTTGTGAACTGGGGGATGTTATAGACGAGGATCGGGATCTCGGCTCCGGCGGCGACCTCTCTGTAAAACGCGAGCACTCCGGTCGCGTCGGTCGGGTAGTAGAAGGGCGGCGCCACCAGGGCGGCGTCCGCACCCGCTCGGGCGGCGGCCGCGACCTCGGCGATGGCGGTCGAGAGCTGGCTTTGCGCAATCCCGCACAGCACCGGGACCCTCCCCGCGCTGGCGGTGACGACCGCGTCGAGGACCTCGCGCCGCGCGCGCTCATCCAGCGACGCGGTCTCTCCGGTGGAGCCCAATGCGAGGACGCCGTGCACGCCGCCGGAGATCACATGCTCGACCAGCCGCCCGATGCCTGCCCCATCCACGGCGCCGCCTTTCGTCATGGGCGACGCGAGCGCGATGAGGACGCCGGCAAGGGCGTCGATCCGGGCCATGGCGGCAAGCCTACCCTGGACCGAGCGGCGACCGGATGGGACGACGTCACCGGCTTCGGCACGCCGACCGCAGCATTGCTGAACCTACACTGAAACTCCAGCTTCGACCAGGGGGCTCGCTTTCGTGCGAGGCCCTTCCTCTCTAGTTGGCGGCGGCCACGATCCGGTTGCGAAGGACGCCGATGCCCTTGACCTCCGCCTCCATCACGTCCCCCGGTTTCAAGAACTCCGGCGGCGTGCGGGCGAAACCGACGCCGTCCGGTGTGCCGGTGGCGATGATCGAGCCCGCGAGCAACGTCATCCCCTTCGAGACCCATTCGATCACAAGGTCGACGGGGTAGATCATGTCTCGGGTGTTGCCGTCCTGCTTCGTCTCGCCGTTGACGCGAAGTAGCAGCCGCAGCGCCTGAGGGTCGGGGATCTCGTCCCGCGTCACGATCCAGGGGCCGATGGGGCAGAAGCCGTCGAGGCTCTTGCCCTTGAAATACTGGCCGCCCCAGCCGAACTGGACGTCTCGAGCGCTGACGTCGTTGACCGTGACGTAACCAAAGACGTGGTCCAGCGACCTTTTGCGTTTGATGTTGATCCCGCTCCGGCCGACCACCACGCCCAGCTCGACCTCCCAGTCGACCTGGCTTGTGACCGATGCATCGATCCGGATGTCGTCATGCGGACCCGCCACGCTGGTGATCGCCTTGGAGAACACGGTCGGCGGATCCACGACCTTGCCGGCGGCCCGCGCGCTTTCCTCTGCGTGGGCCTGGTAGTTGCGCCCGATTGCGATCACGTTTCCACGCGGCTGCGGCAGCGGCGCGAGCAGCTGAACGTTTTGGAGCCTGTGCCTTGGGGATTTGTTCGACCCGAGCGCGGACTTCACCGCCGCGATGCCGGCGTCGCCGGCATCGATCAGGGACAGCATGTCGGAGAAGCCGGCGAGCTCGACCACCTCGTCGTCGCGGACGGCTCCAACCCGTGCCACTGGGCCCGCGCGAAAGGTGACCAGCTTCATGCCGGTGAGGTCGATGCCGGGGCGTCGCGCCTGAGACGCTGGCCGATGAGCCGCGCGCATTCGCGCATCAGCTCCAGGACCTCTTGCTGGATCTCGACCCGTTCCTTGCTCGCGCCACACAGAGTGCCGAAGAAACGGCCCTCCGCGGTGAACACCGGGTAGGAGACGAAGGTCCGAATCTCGAGGAGCCGGGCAACGCTGCTGCTCGGAAACTGCTTCTGCGCGTCGGTCGTATAGCTCGGACCGCCCTCGACCACGAAACGGCACACGCCCTCCGACCACGGCAGTGTCACGTCTTCCGGGATGTGGAACACGTCACTTCGATTGAAGGAGAAGACGATGTACTGCTCGTCGGCCATCAGCCGGGTCTCGGCAAGATATGTGGAGCTGAGACCGGTCAGCTCGGCCAGCCTGGCGAGGACACCTCGAGCCACCGTCTCGAGGTCGCTGCCTTGCCGCGCCGCATCCTCGAGCAGGTCGCGTGCCGATTGCCTCCCGGCCTCGGAGGTCATCGCCCTTGCTGCGGATGCTCTTCTGGCTCGTCATACCAGCGCATCCGGTCACCGACCCTGTTGCGCAGCTTCCACTTGCCTGTCTTCGGCTCGGCCTCGATGCGTTGGGAGAGCGAGGCAAGCCGCTCGCCGATGCGCTCGCGCGCGGCATCGTCGAGACCGTATTCGCCGATGCCGGACCGGCATCGCTCGAGGGTGGCTTTGGTCGTGCGCCAAAGACCCCAGTCCCGCGCACACACCTCGGCGATGTAGTTCGCTTCGATTCCGCCCCCGCCGCCGTTCGTCACCGGATGGTGATAGGTGAGGTTGTAGATGTCGCGCTGGTCCCGCTCTGTGAGCTCCACGATCTGCAGCTTGGTGAGCAGGAGCTCCGCCAGCGGGATCGTGAGCGGCTCCTTTTCCAGGCGGTCGGCGATAGGGACCTGGTGGCACATCGAGAAGTCGCCGACGAAAACGTCGAGCTTGCGCACGTTGGCCTCGTCGTAGAACAGCAGCCTGCGCGCACCATGCAGCGCGTTGAACATTTGGTCGGGCACGTAGCCCGCGCTCTTGAGCGTTTCGGTGGCCGCTGTGCGCGCGCCGCGCCTGGTCGCGATGTCGATGTCCCTGACCGGGCGGGCCAGGATCGGCCCCTCGGCGGGCGCCTGCAGGTAGACCGCGGCTCCGCCGAGCAATCGCGCGACGACGTTCCTGCGGGTGAAAACGTCGATCAGCCGCCGCGACTCGGCGACCGGGTCCGAGAGGGGCTGGTTATCCCGTTGTGAAGAGGAAATCGATGTAGCTTCCATCCTCGGCGAAGTCCACGATAGCGCCGCGCAACACGTCCGCGGCGTAATCGCTGCCCGGGTTGAGGCACATCGTGGACCCGATCTTCTGGGCGCCTTTGGACTCGTGGATGTGGCCGTGGAGGCCAGTGACCGGCTGGTAGCGCTTGATCACGTCCCGTACGGCCTTGCTGCCGACGGGGATAATGCTGGGCCGGCCGCCGCGTATCACGGGGCGCAGCTGGGGGTCGAGCTCGGCCGCAAAGTCCAGCCCCGAACCGTAGGGAGGGCAGTGGAAGTTGACCACCACCTTGCTGCCGGCCGGCGCGCCGTCCAGGATGGCCTCGAGCCGGTGGGCGAGCTCCTCCTCCGGGTACTCGCGCTCGGTGTTCCACGGCGTGGGCGTGACGTCGCCGCAGCTGGCCATCACCACTGGTCCGAGGTCGCAGATCTCGGCTTCGGGAGACTCGATCCGCGGCGCCGCCTTCAGCACGGGGTCGATCGCCTTCGGGTCGTCGTTGCCGGGCGTGATGATGCAGCGGACCTTTGGCGCGAGCCGCTCCTCCGCCAGGTTGCACCACCCCTCGATCTGCTCGATGATGGCGCGCTCGAACGCGTGCACGAGATAAGAAGGTTCCGACTCCATCCGCTCGACCTCCTTCTGGTCGGTCAGGATCGAGTAGAAGCCCAGCCGGTTGATCTCGGCCCGCAGCCGGTCCTCCTCGTCGCGCGGGACGCTCACGAGCTCTCCGCGAACCCTGGCGCTCAAGGTCCCGTTCTGCGAGTGGATCGGAACCAGGCCCTTGCCCGCGATGTCCCCGCCGAGCACGAGCGCGTCGGCGTCATACGACTCGGCCGCCGCGAGGAACTTCCGGAAGCACCGGTCGGAGCCGTGGATGTCGGTCGCAAAGTAGATGCGGAGGGCCCGCTTCCTGGGACGCCTGAAGAACATGGACCCTCCGCCTTTGGCTTACTCGGGCGGTAGCTCCCGCATCGCGAGCCGAAGGTCGATCGACGAGCTTTGCAGCCGGATCTGGCGGGCAATCAAGTAGATCACCGGGCCGGCGCCCAGCACCAGGACCAGCGTCACCACCGAGGACACGCTGAATGCGCCGAACACCTCCGGGTGGGTGACGATGAGCACGACCACCGTGAGGGCCAAAATGGTCGAGGCGCCTCCCCAGAGCGCCGGTACCGGGATCCCGGCCACCTTCGGCAGCTCTGTGGTGCCCGGCTTGAGCAGAAGGTCTGGCCGGCGGAACGGCAGGGCGGTCGCGGCGACCGAGCCGGCGACGATGATCAGGGCGACGAAAAGGGCCAGGTTGGCGATGATGTTGGCCAGGTTCAGGAACGAGGCGAGGAGAGCGAAAACGATCCCAGCCGCCAGGGCCACGATGATGGCGTAGGTCGGCACCGCGTTGCGCTCGCTGATCTGGGCCAGCCCTATCGGCAGCAGGCGGTCGAAGGCGAGAGCGAACAGGACGCGGGTGACAACCGCGACGAACGCCAGATTGACCGCCAGCTCGGTGCTCGGTATCGCGAGCCCGATCACGATCTTCGATATCGGGTCGCCCGACAATATGAGCCCGTAGCCGAGGCCGCCCGCGGATGACTGGAGGCTGGTGATGGCCCCGTACGCGGGCGCGTCGGTGGCGCCGAGCTTGGCCTGAGCCTGCATGAAGTCAAGTCCGACGGTGTTCAGCATCAGCAACCAGATGCCCACCCAAACCACCACGAGCACCCCGATGCTGAGGACGGACGCCCAGATGTAGGTCCGGCTGGGCCGCCTCAGCTCGCCACCGACGTAGTAGGAGTACAGGACGCCGTTGTAGTTCAGAACCATGAACGGCACCACCAGGAGCGCCGCCGAGAAAGACAGCCCGATCGGGATGTTGTCCTTGGAGGCCGCAGCCAGGATGTCGTTGTAGGCGTTCGGGTGATTGCTGAAGCTCGCCAGCGCGTTTACGAAGTCCTGGTGCGAGTGGGTGACCAGGAGCCAGCCGAGCACGAGGAAGGCGACCAGCTGAAAGATGACCAGGGCCATGATGATCTGCGCCAAGCGGCGCAGCGAGAAGAACGAGCACGCGCCGACCACGAGCAGCATGGCGACGCTGACGATCGCGATCGCGCCCTGGCCCGACACCTGCGCGGCCGCGTCGCTGATGCTGGAGCTGTTGAAGGCTGCACCCAGCGCGGTCAGCAGCAGCGGTATGTAGGTCGCGGTGAAGTTGGCGTTCGCCGCCAGGATGTAGGTGAAGGCGATGCAGATGCTGATGCCGGCCATGGCCCCGATGGCTGGGGAGATGATCCTGGACAGGTACACGTACTCGCCGCCTGCCCGAGGAATTGCCTCCAGGAGGTACTTGTAGGCGAACATCGCGACCAGCCAGACCGCCGCCCCAAGCAGCAGCGGAACGACCATGTCCACCTGGCTGAAGGCAACGAGCCCGTTGGTGAAGTTGATGAACGTGTTGCACAACGCGACGGAGGCGAGCGAGATCGCAGTCGCCGCGGGGATGCCAAGCTCGCGCACGAGGCCCGACGACTGTCGGGTGAACAGGCCCTCCCGGGCAGAGGCGCTTCCCATCACCGATGCCTTGGCCATGTCCTTCTCCCCTGGGGCTCTCGGCCCACGATCCGGCTAGGCCAACGGAACCCAGAACTCAAAATTGGAAGGTTCCATTGGAAGGTTCCAGAACCATATCCGAAGCCTCGGAGGCCGTCAAGGAGCGCTTCTCGGGTCGTGGCTACCCCGTTTCCTGGGCGTCCGGCGCTGCCATCTCGAGCCTTCCTTGGCCCTGAGATCGTGCTGGTCGGTGACGCCACTGGCTCAGTGCTCGTGCGGATGATCCGCGCGATGAAGTTCGACATGGTGGTGATGGCCGCCAGAGCGATAAAGCCTGTTTTGGTTGAGGCGGCTGATGCTCTCTTCCAGGGTCGCGCGTAGCCGGCGAAGCCGACTCGGATCGACCCGTGGGGCGAGCGTATCGACATAGGCGAGGGCGCCCCCGATCTGGTCGAGGACCAAAATCGCGTCGGTGTCCGAGAACAGTGCTGAGCCTTCGACGAGCACCTGCACAGCGCTCGTGTGAGCCGCCACCTCATCGGGTCGCCCGTGATAGCTGCCGCGCACGCGAAGTGCCACCCACGTCGATGACTTCACCGGTAGCGACAGCGTCCCGCGCGCCTTGAGGATTCCGCCCGGATTGACCTGATCTGCGACCAGCCCGCCGACCACGACCTCGACCCTGGCGATTGGAGTGGCGACCGACTCCACCTCCCATTCGATGTCGACGGTGCCGCCCGAGCTCGGCAGCTCAACCCGACTTCCCGGCGGCATTCCCGCGACTCGAATCGACGCCAGCGGTCCGATCGTTGCGAACGTGTTGCCGGATCGAATCGCGCTCATCCAGCTGTCGTAGGTGAATTCCTTTTCCCCGAGATGGGCGTAGGTTCGCATTCCACCCAGCAGGTGGGCGGCGGCCATCTTGTCGGATCCGCCGACGATGGGAAGGTGGTATCCCAGGTTCAGGTAGCGATACCAGTCCGCTATCCCATAGGGATCGACAAAAGCCTGTGAGGTCTCATGCCATGTCGATGCCAACGGGTTCTGGGTCATCAGCTCGATGGCATCGATCAAGTTCAGCACGATATCGGCCGCACGTTCGAGCTGTGGGTTGGGCGAATGCGGCATGATCACCAGGCCTTGCTGGTCAAGGCAGCGGCGAGCCCAGTCGGCCATCGTCACTTCGAGCGGGTCGCCCATGCTCGATTCGGATGGCCCGCCGGTGGCGAGCGGATGGATGATGCTGCCGGAATACCCGAGAAGCGAGATATGCCCGAGCACCTGCATCCTGTTCTCGGAACCCACTCGGACCAGGAACTCACCGTCACCGCCGAAGTCACGGGCACCCAACGTCGTTCTTCCGTCGAAGTCCCCAACGTTCGAGAACATCTCGCCAAGTTGGGTTGCGAGCAGGTTTACGACGTTGATTCCCTCGGCCTTGCCTTCGAGCAGGGCTGTCTGGGGGCTCAGGAAGTGAACATGGGTGTCGGCCGACACCCAGCCGTTCTCGCGCCAATGCAACGCTTTGGAAACGTCGAACCTCAGGTCTTGCGTGTTGGGGCCGATGGTCACCGCCTGACGCACCGGAGCGGTCTCGTAGCCCCGCGCAATCTCGACGTATACCGTGCCAAGCGGGAGGTCGACGATGCAATCACCGTCCACGTACGCGTACTGGTGATCGTCGATGGCGAAGTCGGCGAAGGTGTCTTCGAACAAAGCCGAACTCACCTTGCGGTGATGCCCCCGCGGCGGAAGGTACTCGCCGGCCGGGCCATGAAAATGCAGCCGGGCAGCCGCGGGGGCGCCCGTCTCCATTTCGATGATCCGCACTCGCATCGACCGGTCTGCGGCTGGAAGCAGCTCGATGTCGTCGCCTGGTCCGCTCGGGTCGTAGACCAGCGGCGGATCGTCTCCGCCTGCCACGAACAGTTTGGCCGCGGGATGAGCGGCAAACTCGACAACCACGGACGTCTTCGAGCGCTGCGGCGTGACGAACGGCTCCGCACCCAACCAGCGATCGATGGCGTATTCGCGGGCCGCACGGGCTGAGATGACCACTCCCAGGTCGATCGCCACGTCGTCGAGCTCTCCGACCGCGTTGAGTCGTCCGCCGGTCGGAAGCTGCAGCAGCACCTTGCGCCTTGTCCCCGCGCGAAGCGGATGCTCGGTGACAGTCGTCAGCGTCGCCGCGTAGACGGCGGAGATCTCATCACACGGCCTGAGCTCCAGAGCCGCCAGGGGTCGGTCGGGATGCGGGTTTGGGAGGGCGTAAATCCAGAGCATCTCGGCGGGAAACGCAACCCTCATGGCGGCGTCCCGGCCGGACTCATGGCGGACCAGTCCATCGAAGTATCCGTGGGTCGAGAAGCCGGTGACCGCCACATCGTCCGAGACGGTGCGGACAACACGATCATCCCTTGCGGGGACCGCTGCAAAAGCACTGGCCCCCACACCGATGCGGCTTTGCTGGATCGCAAATCGCCGGATGATCGGCGCCGCAAACCTGGACCCGTCCGCGTACTCGAATGAGTACTCGGACACCAACCTTCCGATCGCGTTGCCATCGACCGCGGAGTCGGCAAGCTCCTCCATGTAGTTGGTCGGTGCATCTGCTACGGAGTGCACGAAGATGCAGTAGGTCGCGGTCAGCGCTGGAAGATTGATTCGCACGGCATCGGAATCGAGGACGACGACGTTCTTACCGTCAGCCGGGCCGAACGAGAACGGGATCCCGCGGATCGACCGCTCACCGAAAGCCTCATCACCGGTCGGTGGTCGCAGCGCTGCGGGCAGATCGGAGCGCCGGCGATTGAAGACTGTGGCGAACGAAAGTGGTCGAAAGTACGGTGAAGCGGGGATGTCGAATCTCATTTCGTGGCTGCGGTGTCTGACGCTGTGACCTCTGCAACCTCGACCCAGCGGCGCTCAGTGGCCGACCGCTCGATCGCCTCGCACACCGCCTGGACCGTGGCGCCCTGCACGAAGTCAGGCTCCCACGGACCGTCCGGCCAGCGCTCCAGCAGGTCGCCGAGATGGTTGACAAAGCTGGCGCCGTATCCGACCCCCTGGCCGATCGGCCACCAGTCCCGCGCGTAAGGGTGGCTCGGATGCTCGGCGCGGATCCGCCTCATCCCGTAGAGCTCGGCGCGGTCGCTGCCATCGCCGTACAGCAGCTCGTTCAGCCGCGCGTACGCGAAGACCAGGGTGCCCTGGCTGCCGTTGACCTCGATGGTGAAGTCGCACGGGCGCCTGACCGCGACCCGCGCCATCTCGAGCACGCCCCGCGCCCCGGAGTCGAACCGGACCAGGGCCGCAGACGCGTCGTCCACGGTTACCGGCCTGTCCGAGCGCTCGCGCACGAACGTCTCCGACTGTCCGCTCACCTCCGCGATGGGCCCCGCCATCCACGTGGCCATGTCGATCAGGTGACTGCCGAGGTCGGCGATCGTCGTCCCGCCCATCGCCCGGTCGAATCGCCAGTCGAACGGGATCGCGGGATCGACGAACTCATCCGAGAGCCAGGTCGCCCGCAACAGCCTCACCTCGCCGACCGCGCCCTCGTCGATCATCCGCTTCATCAGCGACACGGCGGGCAAGCGCCGGTAGTTGAAGCCGACGGCGTTCAAGACTCCCGCCCGTTCCACGGCGCGCAGGGCCGAGGCCGCTTGCGAGTAGGTCACCGCGAGCGGTTTCTCGCAGATCACGGCCTTACCTTCGGCCGCGGCCGCGGCGGCGATCTCGGCGTGGGTCCCCGGCGGCGTGCAGATGTCCACGATTTCGACGTCCGGCCGGCTCACCACTTCGCGCCAGTCGCCGGCCCAGCTGTCGATGCCGTAAGCCGCCGCGGCCTCCGCGACCTTTCGCTCGTCTCGGCCGCTGATCACACGCAGCCGCGGCCGGTGACCAAGCCGCCTCATCACTGGAGCGACCGTGTATCCGTACGAGTGGGCTCGCCCCATCATCCCGTAGCCCACGATGCCGATCCCGACCTCGGGGACGGCCATCAAGAGCCGACCAGCTGCGAGCGGGCGCGCTCCGCGACCTCGAGTGCGGCGGCGGCGTCGCTCGCGCTTGCGCCCTCGAGCGGCTGACCGCGGACATGGCGCGCGAAGCTCTCGGCCTGCTCGCGCAGGGCGCCGTAAAACGTGTCATCGGCGGTGGGCGGCCACAGGAACTTGCATTCCTCGGCGCCTTTGGTCCCGAAGACCTCGACCTTGCACACGTCGCCCAGCGGAAACCGGCGCCCCAGCGAGACGACCGCGGTCGTCCCGCCGGAAAGCTCGGCCAGGACGTGTGCGCTTTCAGGATCGCCTGGCCAACGCTCGCCCGCGACGCCCGATGCGAGAGACGTGATGGTGCCGAATTCCTGCTGCACGAGCCATCGCGTCTGGTCGAACTCATGTACGCCCATGTCGATGAATATTCCGCCGCTGTGGGCGCGAAAGTTGGCCCCAGGCGGCTCGCCGTCCCACTGGAAGTTGGCCACCGCGTAGATCTCGCCCAGCTCGCCTCGCGCGATGCGGTCGCGCAGCTGGACTAGGGAAGGGACGAACCTCCTCCAGAAGCCGACTTGAAACGGCAGGCCCGCGACCGCGACCATCTGGGCCGCTTCTCGGGCTTCGGTCGCGGCGACTCCCACCGGCTTCTCGCACAAGGTCGGCATCCCGGCCGCCACGAGCCGCTTGATCGTCGTCAGGTGCGCGTCGCTCGGGACGCAGACGAGCACTGCGTCGATCGCCGCCGAATCGAGCATTTCGTCGAGGTCGCCGTAGACCGTCGCGTCGACGCCCTCGAGCTGCATGCGAGTGGCCTCGGCCGGTTCGGCGATGGCCGTCACCCTGACCGCGCTCGAAGCCGCGATCGCGCGCAGGTGATTGCGGCCCATCCGGCCGGCGCCGGCCAAGCCTAATCTCAGCGCAGCCACCGGCGTCAGAACCCTCGGGCGGCCAGATACTCGCGGTTCGCGCGCTGGTCGGCGGCGGCCCTCCCGTCGGGGTAGGGCAGCACGTCCTGTTCGACGACGATCCAGCCCGCGTACGACTTGCGGACCGCATCCAGGACGGCGTCGACGTCGAGATCCCCTTCGCCAAGCCGGCAGAACGCCTGCCTGCGCCAGATCTCGGCGACTGGCGCCGCCTCGCGGACGATGCCGTCGACCACGGATCGGCGGGCGTCCTTCAAGTGGAGATGATTGATGCGCTGTCCCCATTCGCGCATCGCGCGCACGGGGTCGCCTCCTCCAAGAAGCAGGTGGCCCGTGTCGAGACAGAGCCCGATCGAGGTCAGCTCGAGGACCCTCTCGATCTCCCATGGAGCTTCGATGTGCGTGCCGGTCTCGTGATGGAAGGTCGGCTCGTACCGCCGTGCGCGGCAGCATTCGACAGCCATCTCAACCCCTTCGGCGAAGCGCTTCCATGTGTCGTGGTCGAAGCCGAGCGATGGATCGTTGGCCGCTTGCCCCGGGCGCGATCGGCGCAGGTCGCTGCCGATGTCGGCGAGTGTCGGTTTCGCTCTCAGACCATTGCTCGCACCAGCAGCGTCGAAGACGTCCAGCAAAGAACCAAGCCCGCGCAGCGCCGCCGGCATCCGGGTGAGGTCGCTGAAGGGCAGCTCGAAAAAACCCCCGGAGAGCGCGAGCTTCCGCCGCCGCAGGCTCGACGCAAGCTCATCTCCGTCGCCGAGATAGCCGATCGGTCCGAGATCGATCCCGGCGTACCCCGCGCCGGCGACCTCGTCGAGCACGGCATCCCCGTCTGGAACGTCGGGCAGGATGCCGACCGTCAGCTCGAAAGCACCGTAGCTCACCGGGGCGTTGGCGATGACGATCTTGCTCGTCTCTGTCACGAGCGCTCCGTCGGGGCGGTCGCCATGGCAGGTTGCGAAGGATGCTCGCGCGGATGGCGCCCGCGATGGACCGCCACCACGGCCTCGCATAGCGCGATGTCATGGATGGCGTCAGCGGCGGATGTCGTCGGCTGCCTGCCGTTCGTCACGCAATCGTGGAAATGGACGAGCTCTTCCTTGAAGCTCTCCTGATAGGACGCGACCTCCTCTGTACGCGATGCGCGAGGCGACATTTTCCGGCCGTCCTCGGAGATGAAAAGCGTGGGCATGCTGCGGAGGAACGGGGAGGGGAATGCGAGGGTGACTCGGTGACTCGCCGCTCCGGCGAGTAAAACGCGAACTCCATCGAGTAGCGCGCGATATCGGGCAGGTCGACCCACGCGAGAATGCATTGCGCGGCGCCGTACTTGAAGATCGCGGTCAGCCCCGTCTCGCGTATGTCGGCGAACTCGAGCGCGTCCGGCTCACCCATCACGCCCCGCATGGCGTTGAACTCGTGCACGAGGCTGTCGAGCAGGACGCTTCGGTACGCCCATCGCGACAGCGGGTCGGCGTCGCCCAGCGCGGCCGTGATCCTGGCGTCGTCATCGTCGCGAAGCGTCTGCGCGACGGATTTTGGCAAAGGCCCTCCGCGTCGAAGGTTGTAATGCTGCACGTAGGGATCGATTGGGGACTCGAGGGTCGTGATGCGGACGAGGCGGAGATCGGCCAGCGTGCGCGCCTCCTCGACCAGCCGTGCATACGCGGGGTCGTAGCGCTTGTTGTAGCCGACCATCAGGACGGTGCCCGCCGCGCCGGCCGCCTCGATCATCGCGCGCCCCTCGGCGACCGAAAAACACATCGGCTTCTCAACCAGCGCATGGATTCCGGCCTGGGCGGCCGCGACCGCGATCGGCGCGTGGCTTCCCGACGTGAGCACCAGCACCGCGTCGAGCGGCCTCGTGAGCAGCTCCTGCCAGGAGGCGAACTGCTCGGGGACGCCGTACTCCCTGGCGCAGATGGACCGCACCTCATCGGAGACATCGCACACGGCCGCGATCTCGAAGCGGTCCGCCAGCTCGCGGAGATAGTGAAGGTGCATGACTTGAGCGATCAAGCCGCACCCGATGACCCCTACGCGCAGTCGGCCGGCCATATTCACCCCGGTAGAAAATACCTGCGCCGAAGCGCGCTGGAACGTTCCAACGACCCTATACGAAAGAGGTGGATCGTGTCAACAGATCGCTATCGCGCGGAAGACAGCACGTCGGCCGCTTCCGGGATGCCCTGCTCGGCAGCGACGAGCGGGTCCTCGTGCTCGATGGCGATCGTGTGGACCCGGCTCTCGCCCTGCAAAGCGGACACGAAAGCCTTCCACCATGCCGCGTCGCGGCCGCGGCCGACGACGGCAAAGTTCCAGGGCAGGGTCTGGGGATCGTGCGGCCAGCGCCTGTCGAGCAGTCCGTTCACGTCGAGGTTGGGTCTCGCGAACTGCACGTCCTTGCCGTGGCAGTGGCCCGCCCGGTCGCCGATCGCCGACAGCACGGCGAGCGGGTCCATCCCCATCCAGAAGAAATGACTGGGGTCGATGTTGGCGGCGATGGAGTCGCCGAGCGCCGCGATCCGGTCGAACGTCTCCACGTTGTAGACGGCGGTGCCGGGATGAAGCTCGAGGCAGACGAGAAGCTGCGGATGCTCGCGCATCGCAAATTCCGCGACGTCCGACCAGTAAGGCTCGACCCATTCGTCCCACTGGAGCTCGTGGATCGATTCCAGGTATGGGAGCCATCCACCTCCCGCGAAGTGCGGCGTGCGGTCGCCTCGCGCGCCGGGTGGACAGCCTGCGAGCGCCACCACGCGGTCGACGCCAAGCAGCGCAGCAAGCCTGATCGCGTCGCGCAGGTCGGCGTCGTGCTTGCGGGCGATCGACTTGTCGGGATGGAGAGGGTTGCCCCAGACGTTGAGGGCGGCGACGCGCAGGCCGCGCGACGCGATCTCTGCCGCCCAGGCCTCGCGCGCGGACGCGTCGCGAAGGAGCAGAGGTGTCTCGCAATGCGTGGTCGGTGCGTAGCCGCCTGCCCCGACCTCGAGGTCGGTCACGCTCGGCGCCGCGCGTAGCAGCCATTCCATCACGTCCGTGAGCGGCCGGCTCGCGAACGGCTCGGTCACCACACCGATGCGTGGCTCGTCAGCGCCCTCAGTCATGCGGCGGCAATTGTGCCGCCATTACGTCCTGGCGCGCGCACATCATTGCGAGACCGTCCCGGCATCGGTCATGCCGCAGCCAGGAGAACTATTCTTGCGGGAACGTTCTGTGCGAACGTTCCCGGGACACTGGCCGGATGGCCTCAAGAAGCGACGGCTGGGGGAGGACCGTGCACGTCGGACTCATCGGCACCGGACGGATTGGCGCGCTGCATGCGCGAAGCCTGCGGCAGAGCCCTCTCGTGTCCACGCTGACGGTCTTCGACGCTGATTCCGATCGCGGAGCGCAGGTCGCCGGCGACGTCGGCGCAGAGCTTGCGGAAAGCCCGCAAGCTCTTGTTTCTGGGGGCGTCGACGCGATCGTGATCGCGGCCGCCACCCCCGCGCACGCGGAGCTGTTGCACATGGCCGCCGAGGCTTCGGTGCCGGCGTTCTGCGAGAAACCGATAGCCCTCGAGCTCGAAGCGACCGACGACGTGATCCGGCATGTCGCGCGGGCAGGCATCTTCGTCCAGATCGGCTTTCAGCGCCGATTCGACCCGGGGTACACGGCCGCGCGTGACGCATACGCGAGCGGGGCGCTAGGCGACGTTCACGTCGTCCGGCTCGCGACGCACGATCCCGCGCCCCCGCCAGAGGCATACGTTGCCGCCTCAGGTGGTATCTGGAGGGACCTCGCGATCCACGACTTCGACATCGCCGCGTGGGTGCTGGGGAGTCCCGTCACCGAGGTTTTTGCGGATGGCAAGGCGAACGGCGCGGTGTTCGAGAGATACGGCGACGTCGACGCCGCCTGCGCGATCCTGCGCTTTGAAGGTGGCGTTCTCGGCGCGATGACCGCCACCCGCAACGACCCGCGCGGCTACGACGTCAGGATGGAGCTATTCGGCTTGCGCGACAGCATCGCCGTGGGTTGGAACGATCGGACTCCCCTCAGGTCTGTCGAGCCGTCCGTCCCGGCTCCCAGCAGGCAGGGCTATCGGCACTTCCTGGAGCGCTTTGAGCCCGCCTACCGCGCGGAGCTGGATGCGTTTTTGGGAGCGATCAAGCACGGTTGGGAGAGCCCGTGCTCGGTCGGCGATGCGCGCGCCGCGCTGGTGGTCGCGCTGGCGGCCGACCGCTCGCTGCGGGAGCATCGGCCGGTCCGGGTCGGAGAATTCGCATGAAGCTGTCGCACTGGGTCCTACGGCTAGAAGGAGACGTCCCTTGGTCGAATTGACGATGATGTGGGGAGGAGCACCTCGTCCATGATTCGCAACCTCATCGGCGCCGAGTGGCGATCGCCGGCCGACGGCGTTTCCTCGCTGCCGATCTTCAATCCCGCCACGGGCCAGGAGATCGACCAGGTGCCATTGTCTCGACAGCCTGACGTCGACGCTGCGGTCAACGCGGCGGTCAGGGCATTCCCCGGCTGGTCGCGCACAGCCTTGATGGAGCGCGTGCGCCTGATGTTCAGGTTCAAGGCTCTGCTCGAGGAGCACTTCGAAGAGCTGGCTTCGATCATCACGCGCCACCACGGCAAGACGCTCGAGGAGTCGCGGGGCGAGGTGCGGCGCGGCATCGAGGTGGTCGATTTCGCGTGCGGCGCGCCGACGCTCCTCCAGGGCCGTACCCTGCGCGACGTCTCGGGCGGCGTCGACCAGGATCTCTACCGCTACCCGGTCGGCGTCTGCGCCGGCATCCCACCCTTCAACTTCCCGGTGATGATCCCGCTTTGGATGTTCCCGCTCTCCGTCGTCGCGGGGAACACGTTCATCCTCAAGCCTTCCGAGCGGACGCCACTCGGGGCTCAGCGGCTGGCCGAGATATTTCTCGAGGCGGGATTCCCCGAGGGCGTATTGAACGTCGTCCACGGCGCGCGAGAGGCGGTCGACGCGCTGCTGCGACATCCAAGCGTTGCCGCGCTCTCGTTTGTCGGCTCCGCGCCCGTCGCGAAGTACGTTTATCAGACAGCTGCATCGAGCGGCAAGCGGGTCCAGGCACTTGGGGGCGCCAAGAACCACATCGTCGTCATGCCCGACGCCGACCCCGAGATCGCTGTGCCGGCGATCCTCAATTCCGCATTCGGCAACGCCGGCGAGCGATGCCTGGCGGGTTCGGTCGCGGTTGCGGTCGGCCGCGCCGCCGACACGCTGCTCGATCCCCTGCGCGACGCGGCTTCGAAGCTCGTCGTCGGCCCTGGCGACCAGCCCGGCGTGCAGGTCGGTCCTCTGATCCGCGCCGACCACCGCGACAAGGTCGCGGGTTACGTCGACAAGGGTGTGGCGGAAGGCGCCGAGCTGGTGGTCGACGGGCGGGGCGAGATGAAGCGGGCGGGATTCTTTCTCGGGCCGACGATCCTGGACCGTGTCACGGCCGAGATGACCGTCGGCCACGAAGAGATCTTTGGCCCTGTGCTCTCGTTCGCGCGGGCCGCGACCCTCGAAGACGCCATCGGTCAGGCGAACCAGATGGCGCTCGGCAACATGGCCACGATCTTCACGCAGTCGGGCCGCGCCGCCCGCGAGTTCCGCGAGCGCGTGGAGGCCGGGATGACCGGTATCAACGTGCCGATCGCGCAGCCGTTCGCGTTCTTTCCCTTCAGCGGCTGGAAGGGCTCGTTCTATGGCGACCTCCACGTGCATGGCACTGACGGCATCGACTTCTACACTCGTAAGAAGGTGGTTGTGACGCGGTGGTAGCACGACGCGAGGTGACCTACAAGAGTCCTCTACATGAGATGACCGAGACGACGCCGACGCGCCTGTGGAACGACTCGGCTGACATCGATGAGCTCAAATACTCGATCGAGAACGGCGCGGTCGGCGCGACGTGCAACCCGGTGATCGCCGTCACCATCTTGAAGAAGCACATCGCAGAGTGGCGCCCGCGCATCGAGGCGCTGCTGGGCGAGATGCCCGCCGCGACCGAGGACCAGGTCGGCTGGAAGTTGGTCGAAGAGGTGTCGATCAAGGCGGCGAAGCTGCTCGAGCCGGCGTTTGCCGCTCATGGCGGCCGCGACGGGCGGCTCTCCATCCAGACCGACCCGCGTCTGTATCGGGACGCCGCCGCGATCGTTGAGAACGCCATGGCGTTCAGCCGACTCGCCCAGAACATGATCGTCAAGATTCCCGCGACCAGAGCGGGGATCGTTGCGATTGAAGAGGTCACCTATCGCGGGGTCAGCATCAACGCGACGGTGTCGTTCACCCTGCCGCAGTGCATCGCGGTGGCGGAGGCGGTCGAGCGCGGGCTCAGCCGCCGCGAGGCAGAAGGCAAGGACATCGAGTCGATGGGCCCGGTCTGCACGATCATGGTCGGCCGGCTCGACGATTGGCTCAAGGTGCTGCTGGACAAGCGCGAGATCAGCGTCGACCCCGGCTACCTCGAGTGGGCGGGCGTGGCCGTCTTCAAGAAGACGTACGGGATATTCCGCGAGCGCGGGTACCGCCTGCGACTGCTGTCCGCGGCTTTCCGCAACCACATGCACTGGAGCGAGCTGGTCGGCGCCGACGCTGTGATCTCGCCCCCCTACGCGTGGCAGAAGCGTTTCAATGCGAGCGACATCGAGGTGCGTTCCAGGATCGACGACCCGGTCAACCCGGATGTGGTCGAGCAATTGCTCGCGCATTTCCCTGACTTCCGCCGTGCGTACTCAGAGGGCGGCCTCGCCACAGGTGAGTTCGATTCCTATCCGCCGACCGTGCGCACGTTGCGGCAATTCGTCGCCGCCTGCACGGAGCTCGACGGCCTGGTGCGCGACGTGATGCTACCCGACCCCTCTTAGACCCGACGTGAAGACAACGCGCGTGACAATGGCGCAGGCGCTGGTGCGCTTTCTCGCCGCGCAGTACGTGGAGCGCGATGGGGTGGAGCACAGGTTCTTCGAGGGATGCTTCGGCATCTTCGGCCACGGCAACCTGACGGGCGTGGGGCAGGCGCTGGCTCAGGACCCAGACCTCCTCACCTACTACCAGGCCCGCAACGAGCAGGCGATGGTGCACACCGCGGCGGGCTTCGCCCGGATGCGAAACAGGCTCGGCACGCTCGCATGCACGACCTCGATCGGACCCGGCGCGACCAACATGGTCACTGGCGCCGCGGCCGCGACGGTCAACCGGGTGCCGGTGCTGCTCCTGCCCGGTGACGTCTTCGCTTCACGCCGGCCAGATCCGGTGCTGCAGCAGCTGGAAAGCCCCTCGCGGGGTGATGTCAGCGTGAACGACTCCCTGATTGCGGTGTCGCGCTACTTCGACCGCATCCAGAGGCCGGAGCAGCTCATCCCCGCGGCGCTTTCCGCGATGCGTGTCCTGACGAGCCAGGCGGACACCGGCGCGGCCACGCTGGCGCTGCCCCAGGATGTGCAGACCGAGGCCTACGACTACCCCGACGCGTTTTTCGAGAAGCGCATCTGGCACCTCTCGCGGCCGCTGCCCGACGCATCGATCCTGGATCGCGCGGCGGGTCTGATCCGGAGCGCCAGGCAGCCGCTCATCATCGCGGGGGGCGGCGTCATCTACTCCGAGGCGACCGAAGTCCTGCGCAAGCTCGTCCGGCGCACCGGCATCCCTGTCGTCGAGACCCAGGCGGGCAAAGGCTCGTTGCCGTTCGACCATCCGGGCGCCCTGGGCGCGATCGGCGCCACCGGCACGCCGGCCGCGAACCAGATCGCTGCCGAAGCCGACCTGGTGCTCGGTGTCGGTACCCGGTACAGCGACTTCACGACCGCCTCGCGCACGGCGTTTCAGAATCCCGAAATTCGTTTCGTCAACGTCAACATCGCCGAGCTCGACAGCCACAAGCTTGCCGGCCTGGCACTGACCGGCGATGCCCGAGCGACGCTTGAGGCGCTGGACGAGAGGCTGCAAAGATGGACCGTCAGCGACGCATATCAGAAGCAGTACGAGCAGATGCGCGCGGATTGGGACCACGAGGTATCGCGCCTCTTCGCCCTGGGTCACGCACCGCTGCCCGCGCAATCCGAGGTGATCGGCGCGGTCAACGACCTGTCCGCACCGCGAGATGTGGTCGTGTGCGCGGCCGGCTCGATGCCGGGTGACCTTCACAAGCTCTGGCGCACGCGAGACGCCAAGGGCTATCACGTCGAGTACGGCTACTCGACGATGGGATACGAGATCGCGGGCGGGCTCGGAGTCAAGCTGGCCGATCCGTCCCGCGAGGTTTACGTGATGGTCGGCGACGGCTCCTACCTGATGATGTCGCAGGAGATCGTGACCTCGATCCAGGAGCGCGCCAAGCTGACCATCGTGCTGGTCGACAACGAGGGCTTCGCTTCCATCGGAGGCCTTTCGCGGTCCAAAGGTATGGCGGGCTTCGGGACGCGCTACCGCTACCGGTCCGATGGCTCATTGGGCGACGACGAAAAACACGACGACGCCGAGCGGCTTCCGGTGGACCTCGCGCGGAACGCCGAAGGCCTGGGTGCGCACGTGTTCCGGACGAACAACGTCGAAGAGCTTCGGGACGCCATCAACGCCGCCAAGAACGTGGTCAGCACAGTGGTCATCTACATCCCGACGGATCGTTACGAGAGCGTGCCCAGCTACGACAGCTGGTGGGAGGTGCCGGTCGCCGAGGTCGCGGATTCGAAAGAGGTCCAGAAGGCGCGCGAGGAGCACGAGCGCGGGTTGACCAGGCGGCGCTGGCACGTATGAGCGGGCCCGTGATTCGCGATTCAGGAGGCGTGGTCGAGGTCACGCCCGAGTCGGCCGCCTGGTCATACGTCGGCTTCGAGGTGTTCCGGCTCGATGCGGGCAAGCAGCTGGAACGGCCCACTGCAGGACGCGAGGTGTGTGTGGTCATGCTGTCTGGCCAGGCGGACTTCGCGGTGGGCTCGCATCGTTGGACGGAAGTCGGTTCGCGCGACAGTGTCTTCGAGGGGCCACCGGACGCGGTCTACGCGCCGCCGGGACAGCAGATCGCGATCTCGGCATCCAGCGATTGCGAGGTGGCTCTTTGCTGGGCGCCTGCCTCCGATGGCGCTGAGGCGGCCCTGATCAAAGCGGCGGAGATCAAGCCGTTCAAGCGCGGCTCCGGGCGGACTGAACGCACGATCCACAACATCCTCATGGAGGACCGGCCGGCGGAGTCGCTGCTCGTCACCGAGGTCTTGACCCCGGCGGGCAACTGGTCGAGCTACCCACCGCACAAGCACGACACCGACGACCCGCCGCGCGAGACCTACCTCGAGGAGACGTACTACCACCGGCTCGCGCGACCCGAGGGCTTCGCCGTGCAGCTCGTCTACACCGATGACCGCTCCCTGGACGAAGCGATTCAGGTCCGCGACGGCGACGTCGTCCTGGTCCCGCGTGGCTACCACCCCGTGGCCGCAGGTCCGGGTTACGACCTCTACTATCTGAACGTGATGGCCGGTCCCACACGCCGCTGGCTGGTCACGACCGACGCCGACCATCGCTGGCAACTCGACTGAAATCCTGTAACGTTCCAATCTTGTGAGCGGGACGGTCCGGGCGGCCGTGATGACAGCCCCGGGACACCTTGAAGTCAGGCGATTCCGGCTCCCCGAACCCGCGCCAGGCGCCGTCGTGATGAAGGTCACCTACTCCGGCATCTGCGGCACCGACAAGCACACCTACCGCGGTGAGTCGAAGCAGTACGCAGGCACCGATCACGAGCGCAACATCATCTATCCGCTGATCTGTGGCCATGAGAACGTAGGAGTGATCGAGGCCATCGGAGGTGGCGACTCCATCCCGGATAGCGAAGGACGCCCGCTGCGCGCCGGCGACCGGATCGTTCCCGCCGCGAACGTCCCATGCGGTCGCTGCGTCTTCTGCCTCAACGACTACCCGTACTACTTCTGTGAGAACTTGCAGGACTACGGCAACAGCCTGCATGCGACCAACCCGCCGCACCTTTTCGGCGGCTGGGCGGAATACATGTACCTGCTTCCAGGAACGCCGCTCTTTCGTGTGCCCGACGGTCTGCCGGACGAGGTCGCAGCCCTGACCGAGGTGATGGCCGTAACGCATGGGTTCGATCGCGCCCGCATGCTGACCGCGGGATGGGGAGGAAGCGCATTCGGCGAGTCGGTGGCCATCGTCGGAATCGGCCCGCTTGGCTTCTGCCACCTGGTCAAGGCGCGGCTTATGGGTTGCGGCAAGCTGATCGCGATCGACCGGCTCGACTCGCGTCTCGAGCTGGCAAGAAAATTCGGCGCCACGCTGACCATCAACGCCGCCAAAACTGACGAGAAGGAGCGCCTCGCGCTCGTGCGCGAGCACACCCACACCGGGCCCGACATCGTCGTCGACTGCACCGGTTTCGCCCAATCGTTCCCAGAGTGCCTGCATCTCGTGCGCTACGGCGGCACCGTCGTCGAGGCGGGGACGTTCGTGGACATGGGCCCCGTCGGTGTCAATCCCAACGCTGACATCTGCACCAAGAACGTCAGCGTGATCGGCGTCGGCGGCGAGACAGCGACCTCCTACGTCCCGTCGATGAACCTACTCGCCCGGAACCTCGACCGCCTTCCGCTGACAGAGATCGTCACGCACCGGATGCCTCTCGAGCGCGCGACCGAAGCCATGGAGCTATCGCAGCGGGACGGGACGATGAAGGTCCTGATGGACCCGGCCATGAAGCCGTGATCGAGTCCCCCTCTGCGACGCGAAGACACCCCACCATCCTCGATGTCGCCTCCCACGCTGGCGTTTCGAAATCGACCGTCTCCAACGTCGTGCGTGGGCTGCCCGGAGTGTCGGAGGCGACCCGAGGGCGAGTCCGCCTTGCGATCCAGGAGCTGGGCTACCGACCCAATGTGCTCGCCCGCCAGCTCGTGCAGCAGCGAACGAGCATCCTCGGCGTCGTCGTCGGCGACCTCGCCAACCCCTTCTTCGCCGAGATGGCGAAATCGGTCGAGCGGCACGCCGCTGCCCGCGGCTACACCGCGATGTTCTGCAACACAGAGGGCGACAGCCAGAGCGAGCTCGCCGGAGTCGAGACGCTTCTCGAACACAGGGTGGCGGGCATCGTCTTTCTCGCCTTCTCCGGCGACTCCCGGACGATGCGGGAGACGCTTCAGCACCAGATTCCGGCGGTCTTCGTCAGCTGCGGCGCGGAGTGGGGAGACGTGGTCTCGGTCGATGACGAGGTCGGAGGCCGCATGGGCACGGTGCATCTCGTCGACGCCGGGCACCGGCGCATCGCGTATCTCTTTATCCCGGAGCTCGAAGACCAGTCCGACCGCGCGCGCTGGGACGGCTACTGCGAGGCTTTGAAAGCGGCCGGCCTCGGGCCGCCGGTCAGGATCAGCTGGTCGCCGCCCGCCGACCACGCGCTCGTCGACGGCGTCGACCGCCCCCTGATCGAAGTCTTCACCGGTCCCAACCGCGCCACCGGCGTGTTCGCCTCCAATGATGTGGCCGCGATAGCGCTCCAGGAGTTCGCAGACCGCGTTGACCTGCACGTCCCAGGCGATATCTCGATCGTCGGCTTCGACGACGTGCCGATGGCGGGCCTCGCCCGGATCGCGCTGACCACGATCGCCCAGCCGCGGGACGAGCTCGCGCGGCTGGGCATTGCGACCATCGCCGACCGGATCGAGCGCAAGCTCAAGGGGCCACCGACACGCACTCTTGTCGACGTCACGCTGGTCGCCCGCCGGTCGACCGCGCCGCTTCGCCAGGCCTAGTTCCGCGGCCCCCGGCAGAGGGGGGACTTGACGGTCGGCCCGCCCGCCCTAGAGAATTACGGAACGTTCCAGTGGAACGCTCCAGAGGCGGGACGACGCGAAGTTTTCCGCCAGATCTGCGGAGGAGTTGAGCTTGGCTGTCGCGGCCGGTTTGGGCCCGCGGTTGGACCGCGAGCGATTCCAGTGGTCGAGCCTTGCGATGCTCGCCCCGGCGCTGGCGCTGCTCGGCGTGCTGTTCATCTTCCCGGTCCTGTACTCCGGCTACCTCGGCTTCACCGACCTGGCGCTGGTGGGCTCGCGCTCGCGCGACTATCAGTTCACGGGCCTCGACAACGTGACCCGGATGCTCAGCGACTACGTCTTCATCAAATCGTCGTGGCTGACGATCATCTTCGTCGTCGGCTCGGCGATCGTCGGCCAGACGGTGCTCGGCATGGCGCTGGCCATCCTCCTGCGCAACGCGCTCGTCTCCGTCCGGGCCGTGATCGGGTCGATCGTCATCGTCGCTTGGGTCCTGCCGGAGATCACGGTCGCCCTGGTCTGGTATGCGTTCTCCCAAGCCGGCGGCACGCTCTCGATCCTGCTGGGTCACACGGACACGAACTTCCTGGTCGCCGTGCCGATGCTGATCGTCTCGCTGGCCAACCTGTGGCGCAACGTCGCCTTTTCGATGCTCGTGTTCTCGGCCGGCCTCCGCAACCTGCCGACGGAGGTCCTCGAGGCGGCCGAGGTCGAGGGCGCGTCCGCCTGGCGCCGCTATCGAATGGTGGTCCTGCCCCTGCTCAAGCCGACGATCGTGACGAACCTGCTGCTGGTGACGATCCTCAACCTGTCTGAGTTCACGCTCATATACGCGATGACCCAGGGCGGGCCGGGCATCGAGACCATGACGCTTCCGCTGTACGTCTACCAGGAGGCGTTCGTGTTCCACCAGCTCGGATACGGGACCGCCATCTCGCTCGTGCTGGTGCTGATCGGCGCGCTGTTCTCCCTCCTGTTCGTCCGCGCTTCGAGGAGCCAGGTATGAGCGCGGTGGAGGCACGCCGGGCGGGTGCGGAAAAGCTGATCGTCGTCCCGTACAGCCGGGTTTCGCCGGCGGCGGTGGCTACCAACATGATCCTGATCCTGCTCGGCTCCTTCTTCCTGCTTCCGATGCTCTGGATGGTGTTCGCGTCCGTCGATTCGAACCCCGACTGGGCGATCAAGCTGCCGACGCCGACGCTGGCGAACTTTACGGACGTGCTCGGCCGCGCCGACGCGATCAGCTCTTTCCGCAGCAGCCTGATCCTGGCCGGCACGACGACCGTCGTCACGACCGTGCTCGCCGTGCTTGCCGCGTATCCGCTCTCGCGCATGCACATCCCGTTCAAGCGCGCGTTCATGCTGGCGATCCTCTTCGCGTCGGGCCTTCCGGTTTCGATGCTGATCGTGCCCGTCTACCAGATGTACGTGTACTTCGGGTGGCTCGACTCGCTCTACACAACGGCCCTATTCCTCGCCGCGAGCTCGCTCCCGTTTGCGATCTGGCTGATGAAGAACTTCATCGACGCGGTGCCCGCGGAGCTCGAACAAGCCGCCGCGATCGACGGCGCGAGCACGGCTCGCATCCTGCGTGAGCTCGTGCTGCCGTTGACGCTGCCCGGCATCGCGGTGACCGCGATCTACACGTTCATCAACGCTTGGGGAGCTTTCATCATCCCGTTCGTGCTGACGTACAGCCCCGACAATCAACCCGGCCCGGTCGAGATCTACAACTTCATGGGTTCGCACGGACTGTTCAAGTTCGGCGACCTGGCCGTCTTCTCGCTGTTGTTCTCGGTGCCCGTGATCGTCCTGTATCTGTTCATGTCGCGCTATTTCAGCGGCGCGTTCAACTTCGGCGGCGCGGTCAAGTAGATGCTCAGCGAAGTGCGCTTCGAGGGCGTGCACAAGATCTTCGGCACCGAGACGGCCGTCGAGGATCTCAACCTGCGGGTGAACGCGGGCGAGTTCCTCGTCCTGGTCGGTCCGTCCGGGTGCGGCAAGACGACTACGCTGCGCATGCTGGCGGGCCTCGAGCGCCCCTCGTACGGGCGAATCCTGATCGGCGACAAGCTCGTGAACAACGTCTCACCGCGGTTTCGCGACGTGGCGATGGTCTTCCAGAGCTACGCCCTCTACCCGCACATGAACGTGTACGACAACCTGGCGTTCGGCATGCGCGCGAGGGGGGCGGCCGGCAGCGTCATCGCGCAGCGCGTCAAGGAGACCGCCGAGGTGCTCGGGCTTGCCCAGCTGATGAAACGCCGTCCCTCAGAGCTCTCCGGCGGTCAGCGGCAGCGCGTCGCGCTTGGCCGCGCGCTGATCCGCCAACCGCAGGTCTTCCTCATGGACGAGCCACTCTCCAACCTCGACGCAGGCCTTCGCGTGCAGATGCGAGCGGAGCTGAGCCGGCTGCATGAGCGCTTTCGGGTCACGACCCTGTACGTGACACACGACCAGGTCGAGGCGATGACCATGGGCGACCGGATCGCGGTCATGAACAGCGGCCGGCTGCAGCAGGTCGACGCCCCCGAGACCCTGTACGACAACCCCGCCAACATCTTCGTCGCCGGGTTCATCGGGTCGCCGCGCATGAACTTCGTCCGGGGCACCTTGACGACGACGCGGGGCGTGGCGGCCGTCGAGTTTCTCGGCGTCACGACCCCGCTCAGCTCGCGCGCGAAGCTGACCGCGGAGGCCGCCGACGGTGCGGTGACTGTGGGGCTGAGACCAGAAGACCTCATGTGGCGGCGTGCCGCACCACCCGAGAGCACGCTGACTCTCAGCGCCGAGGTGGACGTCGTCGAGCCGATGGGCCACGAGGCCTACGTGACCGCAGTGTGCGCAGGCGAAACGGTCACGTCTCGGTTTCCACCGCGGTCCGGCGTGCGGACGCGAGAGCGCATCGAGCTCGCATTGAATCCTGCGCGGCTTCATCTCTTCGACGCCCGGTCGGGGAACACCATCCTCCAACGGCCAGTGGCCGGCGGAGCCGAGCTTCCGAGATCCGTGGGGGAGGCGCGGGTCGACGAATCGGAGGAAGGGCGATCGGAGCGTCAACACGAACCTCACACGCGGAGTGCGCAATCGAGAGCAGAAGAAATTTCATGAGGAGGTAACGCAGTTGAGGATTTCTGGCCATCGATTCGGAGTGTGGACGGCCCTGCTGACGTTCACAGCGGCGCTTGTCGCGGCGTGCGGCGGCGGCACAAACAACACCGCCACGACCGACGATATGAAGGGGACCATCACGGTCGCCTACTCGACCACCTACGTCTTCGATTCCGACGACCAGTCCGTGATCTGGTGGGACAAGGTGAAGAAGGAGTTCGAGCAGCAGTACCCGAACGCCAAGCTCAACCTGCAAGGGTTCAACGGCACGGACGTCGACCTGGTCAACAAGGTGGCGCTCGAGTACAAGAACCCGTCGACCACGCCTGATGTTTTCATGCTTCCCACCGGTTACGTAGGGCAGTGGGTCGGCTCCGACTATCTGCTGCCGCTCGACTCGTTCGTCAACGACTCGACCAAGGCACCGTTCTGGGCGTCGTTCCCGAAGGTCATCCAGGACGAGAGCAAGATCAACGGCAAGGTTTACGCCGTCAACACCGGCGAGAACAACTCGGCGCTCTACTACAACACCTCTATGCTGCAGAAAGCGGGCGTGACCGTCCCCTGGCAGCCCAAGAACTGGGATGACCTGCTCGCGGCGGCGCGAGCTGTCAAGGCGAGTGGGCAGAAAGTGGTGGCGTTCTGGGCTCCGGCCGGCACCAGCGCCGGCGCCGGAGGGGTCCTCCAGGGCAGCGCCAACATGGTCTACGCGTCGTCGACGCCGACGATCTACGACTACGACAAGAAGAAGTGGGTCGTCGACAGCCCCGGACTGCGTGAGGTCATGCAGTTCTACAAGACCGTCTACTCGGAGCACCTCGGAGGCTCGACCTCGGACCTGTTCTCCCCGAAAGCGGTGGGCCGGCCGGTCGTTCTCCTGAAGGACCACCAGATGGCGATCGCCATCGGTTCGAACTGGTTCGCCGACGCGTGGACCGAGCAGAACCGGCACTGGGCGACCGCCGCCCAGGAGGCGAGCGCCGTGCCGATTCCAACCTCCAAGGGGCAGGCCCCCGGCACCGCGAGCACGCTCGGCGGGTGGGCGGTCGCCGTCTCCAAGGCGACCAAGCACCCTCAGCTTTCATGGGGTCTGATCAAAATCATGGAGGCCGACGACAACCAGGTCTTCATCGCCAACCGCGCGGGTTTCGTCCCACCGAGCCAGACCGTCGCCAAGTCCGACGGGTTCCTGAACTACGCGCCGCCGTTCAACAAGGCGTTCGGCGACGCGTTGCCGAACTCGAAGCCAATGCCGTCGGAGCAGGAGGGGTATCCCGCCTATGTCCAGGGCATCGGGCAGGCGACGGGTCAGATCGCAACCGATCCCAACACCTCGGTCGACCAGGCCATCAAAATCCTGCATGACACGATGGCCAACCAGGTCGGCGCAGGTAACGTCGAAACTCTCACCTAACGACACGCCGGGGCAGGGCGGAGACACTTCCGCCCTGCCGCACCATCCTGAAAAGCGAGGACTTCAACCCATGTATTCCGGCCCCGTCGTCGACTGCGACGTCCACCACGCCCGGAACACCGACGCCGAGCTGATCGAGTACCTGTCTCCGGGCTGGCGTCAGTACGTGACGGATCGCGGACCCGCCGGCAACGTGCCACTCGCGGTGCAGGACGGCCTCCCGAACCCGCACGGTTTCATGCGGGCCGACACGTATCCGAAGGGGGGCGGCGAACCTGGCTCCGACTACGCGACGATGCGCGACCAGCTGCTCGCCGCGTCAGACGTCCGGCGCGTCATCCTGACCTTCGGCGACGACAGTCACGTCGCAGGTCACCACAACCCTTATTTCGCGTCCGAGCTTGCCCGTGCGATGAACGACTGGAGCGTCGAGCGCTGGCTGAGCAAGGACCGGCGCCTCTTGTCTTCGATCATGGTCGGCAGCCAGCTGCCCGATGTGGCCGCGGCTGAGGTCCGGCGCCATGCGGAGAACCCGGGGATGGTACAGGTCATGCTGGTCGACAACCCGTTCAATCGCGGCTTTGGCCACCCGGTGTTTCATCCCATCTACGCGGCTGCGGAGGAAACCGGGCGCCCGGTGGCCATACACGGCGGGGCTGGAGGCTGGGCCAACCCGCCGAGCACCGGAGGCGGCAGCGTAAGCACGTATTTCGAGACCCACGTGCTCTGGCCGCAGGCGATCCAGACCCACCTCGTCAGCTTCATCGCGCACGGCGTCTTCGAGAAATATCCACGGCTGCGAGTCGTGCTCGTCGAAGGTGGATCGGCGTGGATCCCGAGCCTCCTCTGGCGATTCGACACCGAGTACAAGGGCCTGCGTCGCGAGGTGCCGTGGCTGAAGCGCCTGCCGAGCGAGTACTTCGCAAGCCACGTCTGGGTGACGACCCAGCCGCTCGAGATCTCTCCGCAGAAAGAGAATGTTGTGGAGCTGCTGCGCTCGATGAGTCTCGAAGACCGGCTCGTCTATTCGTCCGACTACCCGCACTGGGACGCGGACGAGATCGACTACCTATCGACCCGGTTGCCGTCGGACTGGCATCGCCGGATCTTTTTCGGGAACGCGTGTCGGCTCTACGGCTGGAAGGAGGAGGACCTTGCGCCGCCCCGCGAAGCGGTTCGGGAGTCGGCATGAGGGTGGACGTCGGACCCCTCAGCGATTTCGAAGACCACCGGGTGCGCATCGTCAATGCCGGCGACCTCGAGGTCGGCGTGCTGCGATGGCGCGACCGCTTCTTTGCGATCCACAACCGCTGCCCGCATCAGAAAGGCCCGGTGTGTCTCGGCATCGTGAGCGGCCGCCTCGGCGGCGCGGCGCCGGGTTCGATGGAAGTCGACGAGGAGACCCCCGTGCTCGCATGCCCATGGCACGGCTGGGAGTTCGAGTTGGAGCGAGGCCGCGCGTTGTGGGACAAAAGCTACGCCGTGAAGGTTCTGCCGGTCAGCATCGAATCGGGTCGCGTCTTGCTGGAGGTAGGGCGCAGCCGGGATTAGTCCGCAGCGGTGACGGTGTGCGTGCTCACCGTGTAGCGCGCGATGCGCTCCTCATCCAACACGAGGCCGAAGCCAGGCCGGTCGGGCACACGAACAACGCCGTCGCTGTCGATCGTCAGCGGCTCGAGGAGCATCTGGTCACGGGCCGCGGCGGTGAAGCCGCTGGGCGGATCGTGCGGGAACTCGAGGAACGGACAGTTGGGGATCGCGGCGGCCAGGTGCAGGTTGGCCATCAGCCCGATGCCGTTGCCCCACGTGTGTGGCGCGAGCTCGAGTCCCGCCACCTCGGCCAGCGCCGCGATCTTCCTCATCTGGCCCACGCCCTCTGACAGCAGCGCGTCTGGCTGCAGGATGTCGTAGCACCCGCGGTCGATCAGCAGCTTGAACTCGTGCAGGCCATGGTTGTCCTCGCCGCCCGCGATCGGCAATGTGTCGAGTTTGTCGCGAAGGCGACGCAGACCGTCGTAGTCGTGGCGTGGCAAAGGCTCTTCGAGCCAGCGCACGCCCATGCGCTGCAGCTCGCGAGCGACAGTCAGGGCGATCGGAAAACCCCACGTGCGATGGCCGCCGTGGCCGGGCTCTACGCCCGCCTGGTTGGCGTCGACCATGATGTCGATGCGGTCGCCGACGGCCGCACGAACGGCTTCGACGACCTTAAGGTCCTCGCGCGGATCGGGAAGATGAAAACGAAACTTGACCGCGCGGTAGCCCTCCCCGAGCATTCGCTGCACGTCTTCGACGCGACGCTCCGGGGAGCGGACCTCCGCGGTCGCGCAGTAAGCCGTCACGCCGTCTGAACAGCCTCCCCACAGCTTTGCGACGGGAAGGTTCGCCGCCTTGCCGACGATGTCCCAGAGAGGCATCTCCATGCAGTAGACCGGCGCGCCGAGGATCTCGGTGTCGCGCAGGATGGGCACCAGCCGCTCGACGTACATCGGATCCTCGCCGATGAAGTAAGGCGCCACGAATCGCTCGATCGTCACCGCGGCTTCGGGGCCCGCATGCGCGGCTCCAAGGCCGGTCAACCCTGCGTCGGTCCCCACCTCGATCAGGACCATCAGGAGGTCCGGCTGGTTGCGACCCCGCGCCCATGCCGGGTGGAACTCACGTTCGAGCGGGAAGTCGACCACTCGGCAGGTGATGCGCTCGATCTTCATCAGATCACCGACGACAGGAAGCGCGCCGACTCGAGGATCGACTCCTCGACCAGTACGAAGGGATCCTCGTACTCGATGCTGATGGTTCCGGAAAATCCCTTGTCGCGCAGCAGGCCGACGAATTTGGCCCACCATTCCTTGTCATGGCCGCGCCCTACCGTGGCGAAGTTCCACGGCATCTCGTCCGGCGGATTGGGCCATCGGCAGTCCAGCATGCCGTTGAGCGCGAGTCGCTCCGCATAGAGAGTCGTGTCCTTACCGTGCGCGTGCCCGATGCGATCACCGATTGCCTCCACCAGCGCGAGCGGGTCCATCGACTGCCAGAAGAAGTGGCTGGGATCGAGATTGACGCCGAGGTTGGCGCCAAGATGGCGGGCGCGGGTGAAGGTCTCGAAGTTGAAGACGTACGTACCCGGGTGAAGCTCGAAGCAGATCAAGAGGTCCGGATGCTCGCGCCTCGCGAACTCCGAGATCTCGAGCCAGTACGGTGCTACGCGCTCTCGCCACTGCCAATCGGCGATCCGCTCGAGGTCCGGCAGCCACCCGCCGCCTGAGAAGTGGGGGGCGGAGCGGTCGGACGCGGCCGCCCCGGGACAGCCCGACATGGCAACGATCCGGTCGATGCCAAGCTCGGCCGCCAGCCGGATCGCCTGCCGCAGATCCGCGTCGTGCCGGCGCGCCTCGTCGGGGTTCGGGTGGAGCGGGTTGCCCGACACGTTGAGGGCCGAGATGCCCAGTCCCGCGTCGTCGATCGGTTTGCGCCAGGCGGCCGTGGCGCCGGCGTGCCCGACGAGCTCCGCCGGCCGGCAGTGCGGCGCCGGCGAGTAGCCCCCGACGCCGATCTCCAGGTCCCGGATGAGGCCGGTCCGGGCCGCCCACTCGACGACTTTGCCAAGGGCGCGGTCGGGCAGGGCGTCGGTCAGCAGCCCAATTCGGAGCTCGTGATTGGAGCGTTCCAATTCCGCCACAACGTATGGCCCGCCAGCGGCTTTGTCAACGGTTCCTTCTTCGCCCTGGGGTGGAGGGCCACGGCGAGGGGCGTTCGTTGAGCTGCTATCCGTAGGTAGCGACGCTGTGATGCTCGATCAGCTCCTCGTCGAGCTCGAAGCCAAACCCGGGCCGTTCGGGCACGTTCAGGTATCCGTCGCCGTCGATCCATGGCTTGGAGACCAGCATCTGACTCAGCGCGGTTGATGGCCAGCCGGGCGGCTCGTGCGGAAATTCAAACCAGGAATGATTCGGGATCGACGCCGCGAGGTGGAGGTTGGCGAGCAGGCCGACGCCGTGGGTCCAGGTATGCGGAGCGATCAGCAGCCCGGCGGCCTCGGCGAGGGCCGCCACCTTCCGCAGCTGGTAGACACCTTCGGACAGGACTGCGTCCGGCTGGAGCACGTCGTAGCAACCCTCCTCGATCAGCAACCGGAACTCGTGCATGCCGTGGTTGTTCTCTCCGCCGGCGAGCTGCAGCGTGTGAATGCGATCGCGCAAGCGGCGCAGGCCGGCGTAGTCGTGACGCGGCAGGGGCTCTTCGAGCCACGTCACGCCGAGACGCTCGAGCTCGAGCGCGACGTCCATCGCAATCGGGAAGGTCCACTGTCGATGGCCTCCGAGGCCGGGCAGCACACCGGCCTGGTTGGCGTCGACGAGGATCGCGAGCCGATCCCCCAGGTCGAGCCGGATCGCTTCGACGACGCGTATATCGTCGCGCGGGTCGTCGGAGTGAAAACGTAGCTTCACCGCCTTGAAGCCCTCGGCAACGATGCGGCGGCAATCCTCCACCCGGCGCTCCGCGGACCGCACCTCGCCGGTCGCGCAGTACGCGGGCACGCGATCGGTCGCGGCGCCCCACATCTTGTAGACGGGAAGGCCCGCGATCTTGCCCGCGATGTCCCAGAGCGCGATCTCGACGCAGTAAACAGGCGACCCAAGGCTCTCCGCATCGCGCATGACCCCGATCAGACTCTCCGGCCGGGCGGCGTCCTGACCAATCAGGTGCGGGGTCACAAAGCGGTCGACCGAGACGGCGGCTTCAGGGCCGGCCTCGGCGGCTGTGATGCCGACCACGCCACCGGCAGTCTCGACCTCGATCAGCGTCACATGAAAGGAATGCTGGATCTCGTTGCGGCCCCACGCCGGCCTGAACTCGGCCGGCAGCGGCAGATCGAGGACACGCGAGCGGATCCTCGTGATGCGAGTCTCCGGCGGCGACGCGGCTCCCATCTGCGGCCATCCTATCCGGCGACAATTCACGGGTGCTGAACTTGCTTGGCAACATCTTTTCGTGGACAGTGACCGCGCTGTTTGGCGCGATCACGATCCTGCTCGCGTTCGAGAGCTGGGCGCTATTTACCAACCACGAGCCAGTCACGGACTACATAAGACCGGCGGTCCATTCCTATCCGGGCATCGCCTTTGTGATCGCTGTGGTGATTGGAATCCTCGTCGGACACTTCCTGTGGGGCCCGGCGTACGGCCGAACTTCACCGGTCGGCAAGAAATGAACTTCGGCGCCGAGACGATCGTTTCCCTGATCGCGACGCTTGTGTCGCTTGTGGTCTTCCTCTTGATGCTCGAAGAATCCCTCGCGCTGACCGCGGGACGCGATCCGATCACCAACGACGTGCGGTCCGCGGTGCGCCGCTTCCCGCGCGTCACCTACGCGATGGCGGTCGTCATCGGCATGGTGCTGGGTCACCTTCTCTGGCCATAACGGCAGCCGCGGCGGTCAGCGGAAGGAGGGAGTGGGTGGGGACGATCGTGGTCCTGATCTCGGCGACGGCGTTCGGCACCCTTTCAGTTTTCGGCAAGCTTGCCTACCGCGCTGGGCTCGGGACCGAGCAGACCCTCGCGTTTCGATTCGTGATTGCGGCGATCGGGACGTGGTGCCTGGCGCTGGCGCTGCGCCAGAATCCTATGCGCCTCGGGAGGCTCGAGCTGCTCACTCTCGTCGCGCTAGGCGCGCTGTTCTACACCGGCCAGTCGCTCGCGTACTTCACCGCGCTGCGCACGTTGCCCGCTTCCCTGTGCGTGCTGATCGCATACGTCTACCCCAGCCTGGTGGTGCTTGCCGGATGGGCATTTTGGCGGAGATCCGTGTCCATCTGGCACGCGGTTGCCCTGCTTGGCAGCTTTCTCGGGGTCGCCCTGCTCGTCGGCGGCGCAGAGCTGCGGTTCAGCTGGGCACTCGTGTTCGCGATTGCGTCTCCCATGATCTACACGGGCTACATCCTGCTCGGAGAGCGGGTGATGGCGTCGGTGCCTGCGGTCGGCGCAAGCGCCGTGATCATGTCGGGCGCTGCCATCGCCTTCACGCTCATCGCCGCGCTCGCGGGTGAGCTCAGGCTTCCCTCCTCATCCGCTCAGTGGGCGGTCGGTTTGGGCATCGCTGTGATCCCGACGATGGTCGCGATATCGCTTTTCCTTGCCGCGCTGCCGCGGATCGGCGCGGCACGGTCGTCAATGCTGAGCACGTGGGAGCCGGTCGTCACCGTATTGCTGGCCGTGGTATTGCTTGGTGATCGCTTCGCCCTGGCCCAGGTTGCCGGCGGGATCTTGATCCTGGTCGCTGTCATCGTCGTCCAGTCCGCCCAGCTTTGGAAGCCGGGGCCGCCGAGCGCGCTCAAGTAATCCATCTAGCGTGCCAACTCAGAAGTCGGCGAAGACAGGTAGGTGGTCGGACGCCCGAACGTTCAGCGTCCACGCGCGATGCGTCGTGCCGACCGCGCCCGTCGCGTAGATTGCGTCGAGCTTCTGGGCCGTCCAATGGGTACGTCGCAACCCATGCGTGAGTTCGACCAGCCGAGCTTCTTGCGCCGCGGTCCGGATCCGCCGCCACAGCCGCAGGCGGGGAGGCCCGAAGGTGTTGAGATCGCCGGCGATCAGCGTCAACGGCACCGCGTGGCGCGAAGTCATGTCGGTGAGCATCGCGCGGAACTGCTCGAGCTTGTGCGTGAATCCGACCACATCGAGGTGCATGACATAAACCCGCAGCGCATCCGATTCGGCGCGAATCGCGATCCGTCTCTGAGGCGGGATCGCCCGCAGCAGCGTCCGCTCGGCGCGCGTCAGGTGGACGGCCGGTAGATCGCTTAGTGACACCACCTGAGGGGACTCATCGAAAAGGCCGCGACGCCAGATCAGGGCGTTGGCCTGCTCCCGGCCTCGGAACAGCTGCGCTGTCGCCTGGAAGCTGGAGTATCCGTCGCCCATCGCCTCCGCGATCGCCTCGGCGTCTCGGCGCCCATCGTGCACTGACGCTTCCTGGATCGCGAAGAGATCGACGTCTCGAAAGTCGCGGTGGGTGCGCACCGTCTCGAGGACCTTGTCGAGCCTGTTGCCGAGCAGGATGTTCCACGTACAAATCCGCACTTATCTATCCTGCCCCGCATGACCCCCTTCGATCAGCTCGACTACCTCTACACGCCTAGCAACGACGTCGCCAAGGATGCGAAGTTTTTCACCGAGGTCCTCGGCGGCCGGCTTGCCTTCGCCGTCGAAGGCATGGGCGCGCGGGTGGCGATGATCGAGCTGACCGGCGGCCCTCCGCACGTTCTGCTCACCGACCACCTCGAAGGTGATCGCGCCATCTACATCTATCGGGTCAAAGATCTAGGCAAGGCGGTTGCGGGGCTGAAGAAGCGCGGGCTGAAACGCGAGAACCGGCTCGAGATTCCGATGGGTCCTTGCTCGTCGTTCGTGCTGCCGGGCGGGCAACGAGTCGCGCTATACGAAGCGTCACGGCCCGAGGTGCTCAAGCATTTCCTCGGTCGCAAGGACTTCTGATTTGAAAATCGGTGCAATGAAACCGCCTGACGCCCGATCGTGGAGGCGCTTCAAAATAGGCAGCGCATGAGCACCAAGCGCTGGATCCTGATCGCCGCGGTGCTCGGGTCCGGGATCGTTTTCCTCGACTCGACGGTGGTCAATGTGGCGCTGCCCAAGATCGGCCGCGACCTGCCTCGCTTGTTCCTGGGCGTCCTCGAAGGCCAGTCGTACGTCTACAACGCATACCTGCTCACCCTGAGTGCCCTGCTCATCCTCGCGGGCGCGGTGAACGACTTTTACGGACGCAAGCGGACGTTCCTTCTCGGCCTGGTCGGCTTCGGCGCGACATCGGTCCTGTGCGGTTTCGCGCCGAACATGGAGCTTCTCGTCCTCTTCCGCGTCCTGCAGGGAGCAACCGGCGCGCTCCTCGTTCCAGGTTCGCTCGCATTGATCACCGCCAACTTCTCGGGCGAGGAGCAGGGCCGGGCGTTTGGCACCTGGGCGGGCGCGTCCGGAGCGACCACCATCCTTGGTCCCCTGATCGGCGGCGTCCTCGTCGACACGATCTCGTGGCGCGCCGCGTTTTTCATCAACGTCCCACTGGTCGCCGTGGCCGCCTGGGCAACCTGGAAGAACGTGCCGGAGAGCCGCGAGGAGGGCAAGTCTCCATCGTTCGACTGGATCGGCGCTGCCATCGTCGCGTTGTCCGTCGGCGGCCTGGCGTTCGGCACGATCTACGGCCAGCAGCGTGCGTGGCGGGACCCCCTTGGCTACTTGATTCTTGCGGCGGGTATCGTCGCCACGGCGGCGCTTCCGTGGTGGATGATGCGCGCCAAGCATCCGTTGATCCCGCTCGACCTCTTTCGCTCCCGCAACTTCACGGTCACCAACATCTCGACCCTGCTGATCTACGGCGCGCTCTACGTCACGTTTTACTACCTCGGCCTCTTCCAGCAGGGCACGCTTGGTTACACGGCCGCGGCCGCGGGCGCCGCCGGGATACCGGGCTCCATATTCCTCATCTTCTTCTCGCCGCGATTCGGAAGCCTCGCCGCGAAATACGGCCCTCGAGTATTCATGGCCGTCGGGCCGGTCATCATGGCCCTCGGCGTGCTGTGGTTCGCGCGCGTGCCCTCGTCGAGCACGCCCTGGAAGCTGGAGCCGAACAAAGCGAGCACTTACTTGCCGCCCCTCTCGTACTTCATCGACTTTCTGCCCGGCAACATCATCTTTGGGATCGGCATCATGATCATGGTCGCGCCGTTGACGACAGCCCTTATGACGTCGGTGCCTGTCCGGCACTCGGGCCTGGGATCGGCGATCAACAACGCGATCTCTCGCGTCGGCCCGCAGCTCGCCGGGGCGCTGATCTTCGTCTTCCTCACCGCCTCCTTCTATGCCTACCTGGCGCCGCATCTCCCGGGCGTAGATGTTTCATCTGAGTCCTTCCGCAGCACAGTCAGTCCCCTGAACACGCCGAGCGATCTGAAGCTGACGGCCATAGTCCGCGATGCGTCGACCACGGCGTTCCACCTCGCCATGCTCATCGGCTCGGGACTTTTGCTGGTGGGGGCCGTCGTCAACGCGGTGGGCATCCGCAACAAGCAGCCTCGGCCTCAGGAGGCCGAGCTCGGCGAAAAGGAGCCTGTCCCCGCGACGCCGGCGTAGTTCCCAGTCTGCGTGCGCGGGAAGATCTAGCCGTCGACGGTCTGCATCAGGAGCTCGCGAGGAGGGTCGAGCGGCCCGAAGAATTCGTCGAGCCATCGTGGGTGGTCGGGCAGAGGAAGCGGTTGCACGGTGAGCCGGCTCCACCCGCTCGCCTCGAACCACTCGGGCTGCTCGGGATTGATCAGCGCGATCACGCCGCCTGGCCGCGTGACGCGACGCATTTCGGCGAGCACGACGGGATCCGGTCCGAAGGCGCCGGACGCTGCGGTCAGGTCGGACGAGCCGTCGCCCACCGGCAGGTTTTCAGCCCAACCAGCGACAGCCTCAACGTCGGGCAGGCGTCGTTTCAGCATCGCCCGAAGCCCGGCCGCCGGCTCTACCGCGAGGGTGCGCCTGCTGCGCGGCACGAGGTGTTGGGTGAGCCGGCCGCTCCCGGCTCCGACGTCGATCGCCATCGCAACGCGGTCAGGCAGAGCGTCGATGAGCTCCGGATGGATCGGCTCGTAGCGCGTTAGCTCGTCCCACTTCTCAGGCTCCAGGTGGTAGACCAGGGTCCAGAAAAGCGCCCTCACGACACTGTCGTCGGGCTCCCCTGATGGCACGCGCGCCAACTCGTGGATGCGGATCGCGGACGGCAGCCGCGCGACGTCGTGGACGCTGAAGTGCCGCCAGCCGGGCGGTGCCTTGGCGACGGCCTCTGCATAGTCCACGCGTATCCTCGATCAGACTAAGACGGCGTGATGAGGATCGCCGTCGTCTCCTCGCCGGTGACGGCGCTTCGTCCGGCGCAGCTTGGCGGGGCGCAAGCCTTCATCTGCGACCTCGCGCGAGGGCTCACGGAGCGTGGGCACGACGTGACACTCCATTGCGCGGAAGGCTCGCAGGTCGATGGCGTGAAGCTGGTCACGGTTGCCGCACCTCCAGACGCCGCTGACGCGCTCGTCATGCCCGGCGGGTCGCAGCCGCCGCCCGCGCCGGGGGTCGCGGCTGCCCTCGGGCAGATCTTCCAGACGATCCGCGCGATGGACGTCGACGTCATCAGCCAGCACGCGTTCGACGCACCAGCGCTTGAGCTCCCGCGTGGCCTGCGCGTGCTGCACACGTTGCATCTGCCGCCCATCGTGACCGGAGTGGTCGAGGCCGCAAGGCAGGTTCCGACTGGCGCGCTGGCGACCGTGTCGCGCTCCTGCCAGGCGCACTGGCGCGGCGCGGGCGTGAACGTCGAACGCGTGCTGCCCAACGGCGTCGCCGACATCGCGATCGAATCCGCTCCCTCGCGATCAGCCCTCATCGCCGGGCGCATCTCGCCGGAAAAGGGAATCGAGCACGCGCTCGCCGCTGCGCGGTCCGCCGGCATCGCGGTGCGCCTCGCGGGTGCGCACTACGATCCAGCCTATGTGGTCGATCTTCACGGCGTCGAAACGCTGGGCTCGCTCGCGCGCGACGAGCTTCGCCGCGTGATGGCCACTTCTGGCGTCACGGTGTGTGCGGTGCGCTGGGAAGAGCCGTTCGGCATGGTCGCCGCGGAAGCCCAGATGGCCGGATGCCCGGTCGCGGCGTATCGCCGCGGCGCGTTGCCAGAGGTGGTAGACGAAGGCGTGAGTGGGTTTCTCGCCGAGCCCGACGACGTCGCAGACCTCGCCGTCGCGATCGAGCGCTGCCTGACGCTCGACCGGGCGTCGGCCCGGGCAAGCGCGCGCCGCCGCTTGAGTCTCGACGACGCGCTGGACCGATACGAATCCGCGTTGCGGGAGGTCGCGCGATGACCCTCACGGCAGTCGTTACAGGTGGATCAGGCGGCATCGGCGGCGAGGTGGTCAAGGAGTTGCGCGCTCGTCGGTGGGACGTGACATCGCTCAGTCGCAGCGAAGGCTGCGATGTCTCCGACGAAGACCAGGTCGTCAAAGCATTCGGCCAGCTGCGGTCGCTCAACGCGCTGGTCCACTGCGCGGCCGTGTTGATCAAGCAACCCTTCGTCGACACGAGCATGCGTGACTGGGACGAGCAGCTCGGCGCCGGCTTGCGCGGCGCATTTCTATGCAGCCGAGAGGCCTTCCGCCTCATGCGCCGCGGCGGCGGTGCGATCGTCATGGTGTCGAGCCTGTCAGGTATCGCCGGCGCGGAGAAGTTCCGCGGCATGGCGGCGTACGTCGCCGCCAAGTCGGGCCTGGCCGGCCTGACCGAGGCGCTCGCTGTCGAAGGCCGCGAGCCACTCATGTGACGATCACACGCCGCGCCACATTCGCGGCCGCGCACATCCTGTGTCGCGACGACTGGGACGATGAGAAGAACCGCGAGGTGTTCGGGGCGTGCGTCACCGACCACGGGCACAACTATGTGATCGAGGTCACCGTGAGCGGCCCGCTCGACCCCGAGACCGGCATGGTCGTCAACCTCAAGCACATCGACAGCGTCCTGCGCCGGGAGTTCATCGACGCCGTCGATCACCGCCATCTGAATCGCGATGTGGACTTCCTGCGCGGCGTGATTCCCACCGCGGAGAACGTGGCGATGGCGGCGTTTCATCGCCTGGAGCCGCACTTCAAACCCTCGCGCCTGGTGAAGGTGCGTGTGGTGGAGACGGAGAACAACGCCGCCGAGGTGACCGCCGACTAGTCGGGCCCGCGCGGAAACCCGAATGTGATCGTTGGCGCAATCGTGACGATCTGATGGTCTTCGGTTTTGATCAGCTGCCATCCGCCCTCATGCACCATCCGATGATGCCGGCGACAGAGGGCCTGTTGCCGAACTCGAAGGGAGCGGCGACAATATCGACGACCTCAGTTCTCGCTCACGTCACAGCAGGAGGTAGCGCACTTGA
>WNGG01001007.1_pt1 | contig 54161 bp, 57 predicted proteins | sample 5400661 | NCBI WGS metagenome assembly WNGG01 (sample SAMN13153372, study PRJNA577476) | soil metagenome | isolation source: 100 cm soil or saprolite under Garry oak tree replicate 1 | place: USA:California | collected 2016-06-15 | reverse complement strand
GGACGGCCAGACGAAAAGCTGGAGAAACGGAAGCTTGCCGTCGGCCACGTAGGCGGCCGACGCGCCAGTCTTCAGGGCGCGGGCCTGGATCGCGTCGAGGTCCTTCTTCTCGCCCAGGTCGACTGTGAAGGCGACGACGTCCCAGCCCTGGTCCTTCAGCCAGCGGATGGCGACCGAGGTGTCGAGGCCCCCCGAATAGGCCAGTACGAGCTTCTTAGTGGGCATTGCCGAGCAGCTCTTTGAGAGCACGTCCCGCGCTGGGCTTGCGGAGCACGGCGATGATCGTGTCGTCGCCCGCCACTGTCCCCGCGATGCCGGGAAGAGAGGCCTCGTCGATCCGTCGCGCCACCATGTTGGCGGTGCCGGGCGGAGTCCTGATCACGGCCATGGGCTCGACGATTTCGACCGACAGCACGAGCTCGCGGACGAGGGCCCCTGAGCTGCGATAACCATTGCCAGCGCGAACCAGGCCGAGCTCCTGGATGTCGCGCGAGATGGTCGCTTGCGTCGCGCGCATGCCGCGCCTCGCGAGGGCGGCCGCAATGTCCTGCTGCGTGTGCACCGAGCCGCGATTGACGAGCTCGAGAATCGCGCTGTGTCGCGAGGCCTTGGTCGCGGTCATTCCACGGCCTTGCGCATGATCGCGTGCGCGCGATCGATCTCCTCAGCACTGATGATCAGCGGCGGGACGAGGCGCACCGAGTGGTCGTCGACAGCGTTGACGATGAGACCCGCTTCGAGGCATGCCTGCTGAAAGGGTTTCGCCCTGGCGTCCTCGAACTCGAAGGCCTGCATCAATCCGAGGCCTCGCACCTCCTTCGCACCGAGATCCTGGAGCGAGGAGCGCAGAAGCTCGCCCATCTCCGCGGCGTGGCCGACGAGCCCGTCGCGCTCGATCACGTGCAGCACGGTCGCCGCGGCGGCGCAGGCGAGTGGGTTGCCCCCGAACGTTGACCCGTGGTCGCCCGGTTCGAAAACGTCCGCCCTCGGGTTGGCCAGGCACGCGCCGATCGGCAACCCGCCGCCAAGTCCCTTGGCGAGGGTCATGACGTCCGGCGTGATGCCGGCGTGCTGATGCGCGAACCAGCGCCCGGTGCGCCCCAGGCCCGTCTGGACCTCATCGAGGATCAGCAGCAGGTTGTGCCTGTCGCACCACTCCCGAACGCGCTTCAGGTAGCCCGGCTCGGCGGGGATGACACCGATCTCGCCCATCACCGGCTCGAGCATCACGGCGACCGACTTTGCCGAGGTGGCCGATTCGATGGCGTCGATGTCGTTGTAGGCGACATGCACGAATCCATCGGGCAGCGGCTTGAACGGATCGGAATACTTGTGCTGCCCGCCCGCGGTGACCGTGGCGAGCGTCCGGCCGTGGAACGAGCCCGTGGTGGTGATGATCTCGAACGCCCCGTCGCGGTTGCGAGCGCCCCACTTGCGAGCGAGCTTGATCGCCGCCTCGTTGGCCTCGGCGCCGGAGTTGCAGAAGAAAACGCGGGACGCGAACGACAGCTCGACCAGGCGCCGCGCCAGCTCGACCTGGGGCCGCGTGAAATAGAGATTGGACGTATGGATCAGCTCGCTGGCCTGCTTGCTCACGGCAGCCACCACGTCAGGATGGGCGTGGCCGAGCAGGTTGACCGCGATCCCGGCGACGAGGTCGAGATACTCCCGGCCCGATTCGTCGTACAGGACGCAGCCGCGGCCCCGCATGAACGTGACGGGCAGCCGGCGGCCCGTCTGCATCAAATAAAGGTCCGCCAGCTCCGGGGTGGTTTGCGCCATCGATCTTGACCCCACGAACTCAGAGGCTGCGCCGTGAGTTCGCGGGGACCCCTGGTTTCTCAAGGCGTGACCATGGTCCCGATCCCGGCTTCGGTGAAGAGCTCGAGCAGGAGCGCGTGCTTTGTCCGCCCGTCCACGATGTGCGCGAAGGGCACGCCGTCGAGCGCCCGCAGGCATGCCTCGAGCTTGGGGATCATGCCGCCTGTGACCTCTCCCCTCTCGATTCGCTGGCGCGCGTCTTCTTTCGACAGCACGGCAACTACGTTGCCGTCCGCGCCCTGCACGCCTGCCACGTCCGTGAGCAGAATCACCTTCGCCGCCTTGAGCGCGACCGCGATCTCCGCGGCCACCGTGTCCGCGTTGATGTTGTAGGCGTGGCCGTCGTACCCGAGGCCGATCGATGCGATCACCGGGATGTAGCCCCGCGCCAGCAAGGCGGTGATCGGTTCCTTGTTCACCTGCGTGACGCGGCCCACGAAGCCCATCGACTCGTCGAGCGGCTCGGCGATGATCGTCGGCCCGTCCTCGCCACTCATGCCGACCGCCTGACCACCGAGACGGTGGATCGCCGCGACCAGGTCGGGGCTGACCTTGCCGGTCAGCACCATCTTCACGACCTCCATCGTCTTCTCGTCCGTGATCCGCAGCCCGTTCTTGAACTCGGGTTTCAGCCCGAGTCTTTCGCTCATCGCGCTGATCTCCGGACCCCCGCCGTGGATGAGCACCGGCTGCATGCCCACGTAACGCAGCAGCACCACATCGAGCAGCGTCTCGTCGCGCGCGTGCTCGATCGCGTTGCCACCGACCTTGATGACGACGATCTGTCCGTGGAATCGCTTGATGTAGGGCAGCGCCTCGACGAGGACCTTTGCGCGCTCCTCGACTGTCAGCGTCACGTGGTGTAGTCGGCGTTGATTCGCACGTACTCCTCCGATAGGTCACATCCCCACGCCTCAGCGGTTCCCTCGCCGAGTCCAAGCGTGGCCACGATCTCAATTTCCGGCTGCTCGAAAGCCCTCCGTACGGCGGTCAGGTCGACGTTCACCCCAGAACCGCGCTCGAACACGACCAGGCCTCCGATCGTCAGGTGCAGCCTGTCGAGCGCAAGCTCGGCGCCACTGTAGCCGAGAGCACACACGATCCGGCCCCAGTTCGGATCGCCTCCGTGCACGGCAGTCTTGACCAGGCTCGACGACGTGACGGCCCGAGCCGCGGTCCTGGCCTCGCCGTCCGAAGTCGCCCCCGCGACTTTCACCGTGATCAGCCTCGTCGCGCCTTCGCCGTCCCGCGCGATCGCGCGCGACAGCTCCCGGGCGACCAGCTGCATGGCGGCCTCGAGGTGGTCGGCCTCTGGGCTCCCCTCCTGGATGGGCTCGTTGCCGGCAGCTCCGTTGGCGAGCATCAGGAAGCTGTCATTGGTCGAGCTGTCTCCGTCGACCGTGACCTGGTTGAAACTGCGATCCGCGATGGATTTGACGAGCTTTGACATCAGGCCGGGCTCGACCGCGGCGTCGGTCGTGATGTAAGCGAGCATCGTCGCCATGTTGGGGTGGATCATGCCGGACCCCTTGCACATTCCCCCCACCCGGACGGTGGCGCCGGCGAGCTCGAGCTCGACCTGCGCGGTCTTGGGAACTGTGTCTGTCGTCATGATCGCCCGCGCGGCGGCGACGCCCTGCTCGTCGCTCAGACTTCCGCACGCCTGCGCGATGCCGGACCTGATCGCGTCCATCGGCAGGTAGCGGCCGATCACGCCGGTAGAGCTGACCAGCACCTGGTCCGGGTCGAGGTCGAGCCGGTCAGCCGACAGCTTCGCCATGAGCAGGGCGTCGCGGAAGCCCTGCGCGCCGGTGCACGCGTTGGCGTTCCCGGAGTTGATGGTCAGGGCCTGCACACGGTTCCGCTGCAGGTGAAGCTGGTCGATCACGACGGACGCCGACTTCACCTTGTTGGTCGTGAACACGCCGCCCGTATCGCACGCGTATGCCGAGTGGATCACGCAGAGATCGTCCTTCTGGCCGCTTGGGATGGCCGAGGCGCCGGCGGTGAAGGCCTTGATACCGCACGCCGCCGTCCCGGCCCGAAATCCTCGGGCGTAGGTCACGGCCACTGCACCGGGCCTTCCAGCGCCGCCGTCCGGTCCAAGCCGAACGCGATGTTGAAGCACTCAACGCCCTGCCCCGAGGCGCCTTTGACCAGGTTGTCGAGAGCGGCGGTGACCACCGCCTTGCGGCCCTGCGCCGCGACGTTGACCAGGCAGAGATTCGAGTGGGTGGCGAGCTTGGTCGCGGGCGTATGGTCGACCACTTTCGTGAAGGGCTGTCCGGCGTAGAACTCGCGGTACGCATCCTGGAGCTCGGAGGGCGAGCCCTTGAGGTCGAAGTAACAGGTGGCGAGGATCCCGCGCGTCATCGGCACGAGATGCGGCACAAACGTGACCTCCGGGTGGGGGGATCGGAGTCCCCCAAGCTCTTGAAGGATTTCCGGAAGGTGGCGGTGGCCGTCGATCGCGTAGGCGCTCAACGACTCGTTGACTTCGCTGAAATGCACACCGATCCCGGGCGAGCGGCCGGAGCCGCTCACGCCGGACTTGGCGTCGACCACGATGTCCGACCCGACCAGCCCCGCCGACACGGCCGGCGCCAGCGCGAGGATGGAGGCGGTCGAGTAACACCCGGGGACCGCGACGAGCTCAGCCCCTTTGAGCTGCGCCTCGTGCAGCTCAGGCAGGCCGAGGACCGCCTTCTCCAGGAGTCTGGCGGCGGGGTGCGGCTGCCGGTACCACATCGGGTACAGAGACGCGTCGTGCAGCCGGAAATCCGCGCTCATGTCGATCACCCGCACCCCAGCCTCGAGCCATCCCTCCACCCTGGCCGCGCCGACGTTGTGCGGGAGGCAGCTGAAGATGACGTCGATGCCGTCGATCGAAGGCTCAGACGAGAATTCGCCCTTCAGGTCGAGGAGTGGAAAGACCTCCGAGTAAGGCTTACCCGCGTACGAGCGTGATGTGAGCTGGCTGAGGTCGACGCCCGGGTGCCGCGCCAGAAGATGCACAGCCGTCATCCCCGCGTAGCCGTTGGCGCCCGCAACCACCGCCTTGACCTGCCTTGCCACGAGCGCATGAGTATACAAGGAACTGCATAAACATGCGTTCAGTCGGGAGCGTTGAAAAAGCACGAGTCGGCGCCCGTGTGGCACGCGGGCCCTGCAGGATTGACTCGCAGCAGCACCGTGTCTGCGTCGCAGTCGAGACGCACCTCAACGACCTCCATCGTGTTCCCTGAGGTCGCACCCTTCTCCCAAAGACCGCGCTCGCGGGAGTGAAACCAGGCCTGCCCCGTCTCGCGCGTCTTCTTCCACGCCTCCTCGTCCATGTACGCCAGCATCAGCACCTTGCCGGTCTCGGCGTTCTGTACCACCGCGGGGACGAGCCCTTTCGAAAAGTCCGGACTCACTGCCTCACCTCCAGGCCCAGGGCCACCAGCTCTTGCTTGACCTCGGGAATCGTCAGCTCGCCGAAGTGGAAGACCGACGCCGCCAGGGCCGCGTCCGCGCCACCCTGGGTGAGTGCCTCGTACATGTGCCGCGCCGAGCCGGCTCCGCCCGACGCGATGACGGGAAGACGGACCGCGCCGCGCACCGCACGGAGCAGCTCGATGTCGTACCCCTCATGGGTCCCGTCGAAGTCCATGGACGTGAGCAGGATCTCCCCCGCACCAAGCTGCTCGCCCAGCGGCGCCCATTCCACCGCATCGCGGCCCGTCGCGCGCCGGCCGCCATGGCTGAACACCTCCCAGCCAGGCCCCTCGGTGCGTTTCCGAGCGTCGATCGCCAGCACCACGCACTGAGTGCCGAAGACCTCGGCGCATCGCGTGATCAGCGACGGATCGGCCAAAGCCGCGGTGTTGACGGACACCTTGTCCGCCCCGTGCGTCAGCAGCTCCCCCATGTCCTCCACGCTGCGCACGCCGCCACCCACGGCGAGCGGGATGAAGACCTGGTTCGCCGTTCGCTCCACCGCATCGAGCAGGATCTTCCGCGCATCGGACGATGCCGTGATGTCGAGGAACACGATCTCGTCCGCGCCCTCGCGGTCATAGGCGGCCGCGAGCTCGGCCGGGTCCCCGGCGTCCCTCAGGTCCTGGAAGCGCACCCCCTTCACGACGCGCCCGTCGGTGACGTCGAGGCAGGGGATTACCCGTTTGGCCGGCATCACGCGCACAGGGCCACGAAGTTGGCATACACACGCAGGCCATCGGCGCCGCTCTTCTCAGGATGGAACTGCGTTCCCATCACGTTGCCTTTCGATGCGGCCGCGGCCGGTGAGTGGTCGGTGCAGCCAATCGCGTCGGAGGCGGCCTCAGGTGTGAACGAGTGCACGAAGTAGAAGTAGGAGAGGTCGTCGATCCCGTCCCACAGCGGCGATGGCCCGGTCTGCGTGGTGCGGCACCAACCGATCACCGGGAGACGCTCGCTGCCGGTCACCTCGACCACCCGTCCCGGCAGCAGTCCGAGCCCTTCGTGCCGGCCGTGCTCCGAAGACTCCTCGAAGAGGAGCTGGTATCCGAGACAGACGCCAAGCACCGGCTTGCCGCGGCGCGCCAGCTCGACAAGCCGGCGACCAAGGCCATGCCGCGAGAGCTTGGCCAGCGCGGATGCGAAGGCGCCGACGCCAGGCAAAACGATGCCCTCCGCCCCGGCCAGCTCATCGGCATCGGCCGTGAGGCGAGCCTCAGCGCCGACCTGCACCAGTGCGCGCTCGACCGACCGAATGTTGCCCACCCCGTAATCGACGATGGCGATCATCCGAGCAGTCCCTTCGAAGAGGGCAAGCCCGGACCGCCGCCTGCCCCAACAGCCTCGCGCAGAGCCAGGCCCAGTGCTTTGAACGTGGCTTCCGCGATGTGGTGCCGGTTCCGGCCGCGGATCAGGTCCACATGAATGGTGGCGCCGAGGTGAATCGACAGCGCGCGCCAGAACTCTTCCAGCACCTCCGACTCGAGCATGCCGATGCGGCCGCGCAGCTCCACGTTGTAGGACAGGTACGGCCTCCGGCCCAGGTCGATCACGACGCGCGCCAGCGACTCGTCAAGCGGCGCGTAGGCCGAGCCATAGCGCGCGATGCCGGCCCGGTCGCCCAGCGCCTGCGACAGCGCCTGTCCGAGCACGATCCCAGTGTCCTCGACCAGGTGATGCGGGTCGACGCGCAGGTCGCCGGCGCCACGCAGCGTCAGGTCGAAGCCCGCATAACGCGCGACCTGCTCCAGCATGTGGTCCAGAAAAGGGAGCCCGGTCGAGACTTCGATGCGGCCGCGACCGGCGAGCTTGATGGTCGAGGAGAGTTGCGTCTCCTTGCTCTTCCTGGTGACGCCAACTCTCTTACTCAAGGCGCACCTCGATGGCGTGGGCGTGCGCCCCAAGCCCTTCCATCTCCGCGAGCCGCACGCTTGCTTCGCGCAGGGTCTCCAGGTCGCCTCGGTTCAGGCTCAAGACGCTCGTGCGCTTGAGAAACGTCTGCACGCCGAGCGGGGATGCGAAGCGCGCCGCGCCCGACGTGGGCAGCGTGTGGTTCGGACCAGCCGCATAATCGCCGAGCGGAACAGTGGCGTACGCGCCGACGAAGACCGCACCCGCATTGCGCACCCGCGCGGCGAGCCGTTCCGCATCGGCGGCGACGATCAGCAGGTGCTCCGGCGCGAAGTCGTTGGCCAGGCTCAGTGCCTGGTCCATGTCGTCGGCGACGATGACGCAGCACGTGGCCTGGCGGATGATCTCCGCCCGCTCCAGCCCGCGCAGCAGGCTCTCCAGCTCCTCCTCGACGCGGTCGGCGAGCCGAGCTGAATCCGTGATGAGGACGCCCCAGGCGAGGGGGTCATGCTCGAGCTGCGCCGCGAGGTCCGCCGCAACGAAGTCGGGTCGGGCGGCCGCGTCCGCTACGACGACGACCTCGGTGGGTCCGGCGATCCCGTCGACGCCGACCGACCCGAACACCTCTTTCTTGGCGAGGGTGACGTAGATGTTGCCCGGGCCGGCGACCACGTCGACGCGAGGGATGCTCGCGGTCCCATAGGCGAGCGCGGCGATCGCCTGCGCCCCACCCACCCGGTACACAGCATCGACGCCCGCGATATGCGCGGCCGCCAGGATCGACGAGGGGACGCTGCCATCGGAACGTGGAGGAGTCGCCAGCACGACCTCTTCGACCTTCGCCACGCGCGCCGGGATGACGGTCATGAGAACGGTGGACGGATACGCGGCCCGGCCGCCAGGCGCGTAGACGCCCGCTCGCCGCACCGGACGCGTCAGCAGCTTCAGGCCCGGCGATCCGACCGACGCCGCCTGGACCTGGCGCTCGTGAAACTCCCGGATGCGGCGCGCGGCAAACTCGAGCGCAGAGCGATCCGCCGGCACCAGCCGATCGAGCGCAGCCTTGAGCTCGGCTTTCGGCACCTCAAACGACTCGGCCGGCCCGGGCGCCCACCCATCGAATCGCTTGCCGAGCTCACGGAGCGCCTGGTCCCCCTCCGTCATTACGCGCGCGCAGATGTCCGCCACCGTGGTGCGTTCCTCCACGAATCTCGAGAGGTCCATGCGGCGCCGCGATAGCGGTGAATCGAGCCATGAGGCGGCGTCGAATCGTTTAACGGTCACGGCCGGAGGCCTCCCGAAGCTTCGACACGACCGACTGCACCGAGGCGCTCCTCGTTTTGAGGCTCGCCTGGTTTGCGATAAGCCTCGCGGTCGAGCTGCCAAGCACGGCGGTGATGCGCAGACGGTTCTCCTTCAGCGTCCGGCCGGTCGCGGTCAGGTCGACTATCCCGTCGACCAGGCCGACCTGCGGCGCGAGCTCGACCGAACCGTGCAGACGGACGACCTCCACCGCCTGCCCGTGTGCCTCGAACCAGCTGGTCGCGGTGCGTGGGTATTTGGTCGCGACGCGGATCATCGGCGGCCACGTGTCGGGTCCATTGAGGCTCGACGCGTCGGGCACCGCGAGCACAAGCCTGCAGCCGCCGAAACGCAGGTCGACCAGCTCGTAGTGCGAGCCCGGCGTCTCCCAGAGGATGTCCTTGCCGACGATGCCGAGGTCAGCCGCCCCATGATCGACGTAAGCGGGCACGTCGCTTGGACGCACCAGGATGACCCTCACGCCGGCCCGGTCGATGAGCAGCTGACGTCCCAGCTCGTCGGCCGTCAACCGAGCCAATCCGGACTCTGCCAGCACGGACAGCGCGCCGCTCAGCAGCGCGCCGGTGGGAACGGCGATCGACACCTTGCCTTCCTGCGTCACGTGACCCCTCCGGCCAGTCGCCCAGCCACCTGCTCCGGGGGCAGGGACCTGGTGCGCTGTCCTTCAGAGGACCACGACACGGTGGCCTCGCTCCGGCAGTGAACGAGGTTTGCCGCACCGATCGCGCGCCACCACGCTTTGGCTTCAGCCGGGCTGCGTGGTTGCGTGTCGACGACCGCCCGCATGCCGAACAGCCGCAGAGTCGACCCAAGCCTTAGCGCGGTGAGGAGCCCGGACTCGCTCCAGGCGAGCGCGGCGTCGAGGCGCGGCAGGGCGGGTGGCCGAGGCGCTCGGGTAAGCATCTCCGACACCAGGTCGAGCTGGATCATGAAACCGGTCGCCGGCGCCGGCCGGCCGAATCGCGCCAGCAAAGCGTCGTAGCGCCCGCCCTGACCGCGTCCATGATCCCGTGGAAGAACTCGGCGTGGCCGACGTCGATCTGATAGCGACGGATGCCGGTCGCCTCCATGCACCGGGCAGCGAGCGCGATCACCTCCGCGTCCGCGACCGGCCCCGACGCACCGATCAGCTCCGCGCCGACCTGATAGGTCTCGCGACGCTGCTGGAAGCGGCCCTCGTCTGTGGACAGGACCGGTCCCGAGTAGCACAGCCTCAGCGGGAGGGCGGCGGACCGAAGCTTCCCGGCGACAAGTCGCGCCACCGGGACCGTCCTTTCGCCGACCAGCGCCACGACATCTCCTCGCGCGTCCGTGAACTTGAAGAGCCTGCGCCGCTGCTCCAACCCGAGCCCGGTGTCCAGCACGTCCATGTTCTCGACCAACGGCGTGATGACGTGGCGGTAGCCCCAGCGGCGCATCTCGGCCAGCAGCGATTCCTGCGCCTCGCGCAGGATCTCGGCCTCGAGAGGGAGCAGGTCGCGAAATCCTGGGACACCGCCCAGCTGGGGTGTCACCGATGACCCGCTGTTAGCGGAGGTGAAGAAACCTCCGGGCCGCGGCCTCAATTTTTAGACGGGGTCCCCGCGAAATCGCAGGCGCAGCCTCTGATTTCGTCGGGTTTTGACTGCTAGCTTTCGTCTTCATCCTCATCCTCTGAATCGCCGTCGGCCTCCTCCGAGAAGTCGATCGCCTCTCCCTCGTCCTCGACAGCGTGCATGCCCTCTTCGATGTCGTCGGTCGCCGGTGTCTCGACCCGCGTCTCTTCCTCTTCTTCGTCCCCGGCAAAGACCTCGACCTCGCGGCTGAGAAGGCTCTCCTTGGTGTAGGGCCGGAACTCCACCTCTCGCTTGCGGCGCATCGGAAAGCTCGGCTTGCCCGCGAAGTGCGGGTCCTGGTAGGTCTCGCGGACGATCAGCTTCACGGTGTTGCCGTCGCAGGATGTCACGCCGGCCTGGTAGCGGTTGCCGCCGCGCATGAACTTGATCAGCCGGCGGGCCAGCTTCGCCTCGAGGAGACCGAGCCGCACGCCGCGCGATGTTTCCGCCGCGATGCCGTCACCTTCGACCCGCAACTCGGCCACGTCGCCGGCCGCGACCTTGGAGCAGATATCGTCCTTCGGCGCTGAGTCCACCGTGGTGATCACGGTCTTCCCCATCTCCTCGACAAAAAGGTTGAGATCGACCCTGGTGCCACCGACTTTGAGTCCCTCTTTCTGGTGGAGCAGCGCGTTGATGCGCGCAGCGTTCTTCTTGGCGATGGAGTTCATAGGATTGAGCTTGAGCGCCACCTCGTAGGACGCCTTCGCCTCCTTCAGCTTGCCGAGCTCGGAGAGCGCCTTGCCCAGGCGGTTCTGCGTCTCTTCGTCGGATCCGAAGTTTTCGATGACGAATTTGTTGAGCTTGACGGCCTCATCCCACTTGCCGGCGATGGCGAGCTGCACTGCATCCTCTCCGTACTGCGAGCGGGGCTTGAGGTGTTCGCTGGTCTCGGTCTTCAAAGAGGCGCGCTCCTATGGTCGGCTGAAGGGGCTTGAGGGAAAGCTGAGTATACGGAGTGGCGGAGGCGCACAACCAATGTCATCCTCTCCCGCGTGGGCCGACTGGGGTCACTCGCCGCACTGGCTGTCGTGATGCTGTCCACAGCCTGCGCCGGGAGAGCGCCGGCCGCCCCTCTTGGACCGGCCCTCCACCTCGGCGTCGACCTGCCGCTGACCGGCCGCGAGGCTCGCGGCGCGGTGCCGGCGCTCTACGGAGTGCGCTTTTTCGTCCAGACCCATCCGACGCTCGACGGCTTCAACGTCACCTTGAAGACGGCGGACGATGCGTCGGGCGGCGTACCGAACCCGAATCGGGGCGCCACGAACGTGCTCGGGTTCCTCGCTGATTCCGACCTTGTCGCGATGATCGGACCCTTCGACGCGGCGGTGGCCCGCGTCGAGATCCCGATCGCCAACGCCGCAGGACTCGCGATGGTCAGTCCTGCCACCAGCAACCCCTGCCTGACCCGCAACGTGTTCACGCCGGCCCTGCTCAATCCGGCGCGGAACGACATCAGCTGCAAGGCGGCTGGGCTGCCTTCGGCGGCGGACCTCCGGCCGGCGCACACCAACAACTTTTTCAGGCTCACGACCACCGACGAGCTGCAGGGCGCGGCGGCCGCTGATTACGCCTTTCACAAGCTCCACCTTCTGCGGGTCGCGGTCATCTCGGACCACGAGAGCTATGGGCAGGGCCTGGTTTACGCATTCGCGGCCCGATTCACGAGCGCGGGCGGGAGCGTCGTGGGCCGTTTCGACCTCGGGCCGACAAGCCGGGACGCGACGACCTTTCTGAGCAGCGCCAAGGCGGCCGGCGCCCAGGCCGTCTACTACGGCGGGGATACGCGTCCGGGCGGTTGCGAGATCCGGGCCGAGATGAGGGCCCTGTTTCCGCCCGGCGCGGCGACCCCGTTCCTGGGTGGCGACGGCATCGCGGAGGACCCCGCCTGCGTCGCCGCAGCCGGCGCCAACAGCGCGGGAATCTTCGCCAGCGTACCGTTCGTCAACGCCGACTCGAGGCCGGGCGCCGCGAGCACGATCCACGACTTCAAGCAGAGCTTTGGCAGCTCTGCGGATTACGGGCCGTACACGCTTCTGGCCTACGACGCCACCGCAGTCCTCTACGCCGCGCTCGACCAGGCCATTCGAGCCGCCGGCGGCCGGCTGCCCTCCCGGGCGGACGTGACGCACGAGGTGGCGCAGACCTCCGGCCTGGCGGGGGCAACCGGGCAGCTCGGCTTCGACTCAGGCGGGGACACGACCAACCGCACCGTCTCGATTTTCGCGGCGGTCGGCGCCGATCCCCGGGCCCCGTGGAAGCTTGTCGACGCCATCGACTACAGCGCCCGGCTTCCTTATTGATGGGGGAGCCCCACAGGCGAACTCAAGAGCGACTTGACTTCGGGGGCCCTCCAAGTCGATAGTGTGCCTCGGAGTAGCAGTTCGGCCATCCCATGTGGCCGCACTCGCCGCCGGCGCACTCTCGCCCCGACGCGAGTTGGGAAGAGGGCGGCAAGTGATGGGAGGCGTCAGGTGTGGTTTTGCGCATTTGCCTCCCACAAGCACAAGGGGGAACCTATGGTTCGAGCTAGGGGACTTGTAGTCCTCTCGATGGCGCTTATGGTCGCTTTCGCCTGCGGTGGCGGCGGCGGCACGAGCGGGAGCAAGGGGACGATCAAGATCGGCTCTGACCTCCCGGTCTGTACCACCGGCGGCCAATCGACCGCCAACGGCATCAAGTTCGCAGTCGACCAGAAAAATGCCGCGGGCGGCGTCAACGGTTACACGATCTCGTATCAGAGCTTCGACGACTGCCGGCAGGGCGCGTACTCGGCCGACGCCGGAGTCGAGAACGTTCAGACGATGCTCGGCGACACCAAGTTCCTAGGCATGATCGGGCCGTACAACTCGGCGGTGGCCAAGGCCGAGATCCCGATCGCCGCGCCGGTGCACTTCACGATGATCAGCCCGTCCAACACCAACCCCTGCCTCACCAAGGAGCAGCTGCCTCCCCTACCGGCGTGCAGCTACCACGCGGCAGACCTCCGCAGCGGCAACGCCAACAACTACTGGCGCGTCGTCACGACTGACGACTTCCAGGGCCCGGCGATGGCCGACTACATGTACAAGACGCTGAACGTCCAAAACATCGGCATCCTGGACGACAGCACGGTGTTCGGGGTGGGCATCGCGGGCGCCTTCGAGACCGAGTTCAAGGCGCTCAACGGAAAGGTGGCCAAGCACTCTGAGTACCAGAAGGCCACGACCACCGACTGGAAGTCGATCCTGCTGGCCTTCAAGAACGCCGGCGCGCTGGGCGTTTACGTAGGCGGCACCGACGACCAGAACATCTGCATCCCTCGCAAGCAGATGAAAGACCTCGGTTGGGATGTCCCATTCGGGGGTGGTGACGGTATCGAGACCACAGACTGCATCGACCAGGCATCCGGCAACGAGCTGGGCATCAATGCCACCTCGGCCGGCGCCGACGCGACGCAGGTCCCGGGGGCGAAGTCAACGATCGACGCATTCCGCAAGGCGTTCCCCGGCGCCAACGACTTCGGCGGCTACACCATGCAGGGCTACGACGCAGTCAACGCGCTCATGGCGGCGATCGGACGCGCGATCAGCGACGCCGGTGGCAACACGCCCACCCGCGAGCAGGTCCGGGCTGAGATGGCCAAGACCAAGGGCTTCGTGGGCGTGATCGGCACCTACGACTTCGACGCCAACGGCGACACCAGCCTCAAGATCGTGTCCATCTACACGGTCCAGAGCGTCAGCGACCCAGCTCAGTCCACGGGCGTCTGCGGCAAGGCACAGACCAAGTTGTGCTTTGTCTGGAAGGCCCAGTTCGACTTCGCCAAGAAGTAGTCTTTAGCCCACAATCCGACGAGGAGGCCCACCTGGGCCTCCTCGCTCTCTAGTTCAAGGAGGGGGCACTGGACGCGGGCGCAGTCGGAAGCGGCGCATCACCTCTGCAAAGGCTTCGCGCCATGGCTCTGGGCGGCACCAGCGTGACCGACTATGCCTTCTACATCATCTGCGCCGCGGCGGTCGTCCTCCTTGCAGCCCAAGCGGTCATCAACCCAACCGCCTTCGTCCAGATCACCGTCTTCGGCCTCGCCGACGGCGCCATGTATGCGCTGGTCGCTCTGGGCTACACCATGGTGTACGGCATCATCGAGCTGATCAACTTCGCCCACGGCGACGTGTTCACGATGGGCGGCTACATCAGCGCGGCGATCCTCGGCTTCTTCGCCATCAATGAGGAGTCGTTCACGGCCGTCAACCTGGTCGCGATCCTGCTCGTGTTCCCGGCTGTGATGTTAATCATGGGCGGCATCAACATCACCATCGAGCGCATCGCTTACCGTCCGTTGCGCAACGCGCCGCGGCTGGCGCCGCTGATCACCGCGATCGGAATGTCGTTCGTGCTCGAGGGCGTCATGTTTCTGTGGCACGGCCCCGCCTCCGTCCACTTTCCCGACCTCCTTCCGCACGGGCCTGGCTACCAGACGACTATCGCCGGCGTGTTCTTTACTTTCAAGGATGGGTTCGTGATGGCGACCGCGATCGTCCTCGTCACGCTGCTCGCCATATTCATCAACCGGACCAAGCTCGGCAAGGCCATGCGTGCGACCGCGCAAGATCGCGACGCGGCGCAGTTGATGGGAATCGACATCAACCGCACGATCGCCGCAACCTTCTTCATCGGCGCATTGCTTGCAGGCGCAGGCGGCATGATCTGGGGCCTTTACTTCAACAATCTCTTCTACAACCTGGGCTTCCGCACCGGCCTGGTGGCGTTTACGTCTGCTGTATTCGGAGGCATCGGCAACATCCCCGGCGCCGCCATCGGAGGCGTCCTCATCGGCCTGATTGCCGCCTACAGCGACTCCTACATCGGTTCCAAGTGGACCGAGGTGATGATCTTCGGCATCCTGATCGGCGTGCTTGTGTTCCGGCCGACCGGCTTGCTCGGCATGAGGGTCCCCGAGAAATGAGCAAACCGACGGCCGCGAAACGTCGCTCGTTGATGGCGCGACTGCATCTGCGGGAGCGGATACGCGATCGCGACCAGGCGATCTACGGCATCCTCCTCATCGGCGCACTGATCTTCCCGATGGCGACGCTGTTCGTTTCGGGTGGCAGCACCGCCTACATCGCCCAGGCTGCGCACGCGGGAACCTGGGTCCTGCTGGCCATCGGCCTCAACGTCGTGGTCGGGTTTGCCGGCCTGCTCGACCTCGGCTACGCGGCCTTCTTCGCCATCGGCGCCTACACCTACGCGCTGTTCGCTTCCTCGCAATTGGGTTCCTCGCCGCTGCACCACAACTTCCACGTGCCTTTCTGGCTGATGATGTTCGTAGGCCTCTTCGTGGCCGCGTCGTTCGGCGTCATCCTGGGTTTTCCGACACTTCGTCTGCGCGGCGACTACCTGGCGATCGTCACCCTGGGATTCGGCGAGATCGTGCCGCAGCTTTCCTTCAACCTCCCGCAGTGGACGGGCGGCATCAACGCGATCGGTGGTATCGACCAGCCGTGGCTGCCGGCCTGGATCACCGGGCCGTGGGCCGGTGCGAACGGCGTCTCGATCCTCCAGAACTCAACGTGCCGGAATCCGCTGGATCAGACCCACTTCATTCCCTGCTTCAGCTTCAGCTTTGACCCGATCGCGTTCTACGTCCTGATCGTGATCCTGATCTTCATCGCTGTGATCCTGGTCAGCAACCTCTATCGCTCACGGTTGGGCCGGGCATGGATGGCGATCCGCGAAGACGAGGTTGCGGCGGCGGCGATGGGCATCAACACCGTGACCACGAAACTCCTCGCGTTCGCGATCGGAGCGTCGTTCAGCGGCTTTGCCGGCGCCTACTACGGAGCCATATTCGACCTCGTAAGTCCCGACAATTTCTTCTTCGTCGTTTCGATCACCGTGCTCGTCATGGTGGTGCTCGGCGGGATGGGCAACATCAGCGGCGTCATCGTCGGGGCGCTGGTCATCTATTTCATCCTGAACACGTTGCTGCCCTCGCTGGCGTCCAACGCCGTTTCACTCGCCGACACGCTCGGGCTCGGATCGATCGTGGCGTCGAACGGCACCTATCCGGGTCTCTACAACGAGGTTCAGTATTCGCAGTTCCTGATCTTTGGCTTGATCCTCGTCCTGATCATGCTGCTGCGCCCACAGGGCCTGTTCCCGAGCCGCGTCCGGGAGCAGGAGCTCAAGCACGCGGCCGTGCAGGAAGAGGAGACGATCGTCGAGCAGGTGCACGCAGGATGAGTGATTCGGCGGGCACGGACAACATCCTCGAGTTGACCAATCTGACGAAGCGCTTCGGCGGTCTGGTCGCGGTCGACAACGTGAGCCTGCACATCAAGCGCGGCGAGGTCTTCGCCCTCATCGGGCCGAACGGAGCGGGCAAGACGACTCTGTTCAACAACGTGACAGGCCTGTTCCGCCCGACGGCGGGTCGCGTCGTTTTCGACGGTCACGAGATCACCGGCGCGAAGCCGCACCAGGTCGCGAAGCTGGGAATCGCGCGTACGTTCCAGAACATCCGGCTTTTCGACTTCATGACGTGCCTCGACAACGTGCGGGTCGGGCGCCACGTACGAATGCACGCCAAGCTTTGGGACTCCCTTTTCAAGCTGCCTCGAGAGCGGCGCGAAGAAGCGCGGGTGACGGAGGAGGCCATGGACCTGCTGCGCTTTGTCGGCATCGCAAAGCATGCCAACCAGTACGCGCGCAACCTGCCTTATGGCCAGCAGCGCCGGCTCGAGATCGCGCGGGCCCTGGCGACCGACCCCAAGCTCCTCCTACTCGACGAACCCGCGGCCGGCTTCACGCCGCAGGAAAAGGTCGAGCTCATGGCGCTCGTGAAAAAGATCCTGACGAGGGGGATCACGGTCTTCCTGATCGAGCACGACATGAAGGTGGTCATGGGCATCTCCGAGCGCATCGTGGTGCTCGACCATGGCGAGAAGATCGCCGAGGGCCCGCCCGAGGAGGTCCGCAAGGACGTCAAGGTCATCGAGGCCTACCTGGGCAAGTCGGCCTAGCTAGATGGCACTTCTCGAGCTAGAAGGGGTCGACGCGTTCTACGGCCGTATCCAAGCGCTTCGCGGAATGTCGATCCGGGTTGAGAAGGGCGAGGTGGTCGCACTCATCGGTTCCAACGGCGCCGGCAAGACGACGACCCTGCGCACGATCTCAGGCCTCATGCATCCACACACGGGGTCCATCCGCTTCGACGGCCGCGACATCACGCGCACCGGCCCGTCGAAGATCGTGGAGCTCGGCATCTGCCAGTCGCCTGAGGGCCGGCGTCTCTTTCCACGGATGACGGTCGGCGACAACCTCTTGATGGGCGCCTACACGCGCAACGACCGTGCGGGCATCGCCTCGGACATCGAACGCGTCTTCAAGCTCTTCCCCCGCTTGCAAGAACGGCGGGCGCAGATCGCGGGCACCCTGTCCGGCGGCGAACAGCAGATGCTGGCGATGGGCCGGTCGCTGATGGCGAGGCCCAAGCTGCTGATGCTGGACGAGCCTTCGCTTGGTCTCGCTCCGATCCTGGTCGAGACAATCTTCAGCATCGTGCGCGAGATCTACTCGCAAGGGACGACCGTCCTCCTCGTGGAGCAGAACGCCAACAAGGCTCTCGAGGTGGCCAATCGGGCGTACGTGCTGGAGACGGGTGTGATCGTCCAGGAGGGATCGGGCGACGACCTGCTCGCCTCCGAGGCGGTGCAGAAGGCCTACCTAGGTATGTAGCCCCGGCTACCGGCTCGGCTGGTAGCTCACGACGAACATGTAGACCAGGACGATCGCGAAGGCTCCGTACTCGAGGACGACGTTTCTGGTGAAGCTGTCCTCGACGGTGTGGCGCACCAGACCGCGGTTGATGTACCAGGCGATGAGCAGCATCGCCGCGAACCAACCCTCGGCCACATAGAGATAGAGCGACAACGCGGTGATCGCCCAGGCGAGGAAGGTGACGACCTGGCCCACGAAGATGGCGAAGATGAACGCCCGTCGCGGTGTGATCGCCACGCCGTTGATGCGGAAGCTCCGGTAGGAGGCGAAGAACGTGATGGTGAAGATCCACAACAGCCTCAGGATGGGGTTGAAGGGAAGCGTCACCACGACGAGAAAAGCACCGGAGAGGACCAGAATCAGGATCGCTTCCTGGAGGATCAGATGGCCGCGCTTCTCCGCCTCCCGCAGCCTCAGGTAATCGAGCCGTGCCGCGATGATGAAGCCGGTGCCGAAAACCACGGTCAAGGCGAGGTACTTCCAGAGCTCGGGCACCAGGAGCGACAGGCCCGCGAGCGTGATCGCGCCGAGCGCCACCGGGATGTAGTGCTCGATGCGCGGAAACGCTTCGGTTCCCCGGAGGTACCCGAGAAGCGCGGGGGCCGCGAGGACCACCAGGCCCAGCGCCAGCGCCCAGACCTGGCCGGGCCCAAGGAGCTCCGATTTGAATCCAAGCGCGATCGCCATGAGCACGACGGCGGCGAAGATCAGGAAGCTACGATCTCGCTCGGAGCGGGCCGCGGAAGCGGCCGGCACGACCTTCTCCGCCAGGATCGGGGGTAGCTTCATAGCGGCTCGGAAATTCTATACACGGCCGTACCTATCTTCCAAACGAACCACGTCGTCGACCTCCGGCGTCGAGACCTCGAAGATGTCGGTGTCCTCCACCGCGGTGAGGCGGTGCCGCGTTCCAGGCGTGATGTGCAGCGTGTCTCCCGTGCCCATGCGCCGCGTGACCAGCGCGCCATCGGGTCCTCCGATCTCCACGTCCACGCTGCCGCTCATCACGTACTGGTACTCGTCTTTGTGCTCGTGGTACTGAAGCGAGAGCGCCTCACCCTGCTTGATGTGCAGGATCTTGCCCGCGTAGCGCTCGGTGACCGCCCAGCGGAGCTCGTGGCCCCAGGGTTTCTCGAATTTGTTGGTCTCGACCCGCCCGAACTCAGGACGCTCCTTGTCCTCCCCATTCATGGGGAGGTGGCCCGAAGGGCCGGAGGGGCTGCCACATGCCCGATTCCAACGATGTCCTCGAGCGCATGAAGCCGGGCTTCCACCCCCTCGCTGTCGGCGGCCTCGGAGTAGATGCGGATGAGCGGTTCGGTCCCGCTAGCTCGCAGCAGAACCCAGCTCCCGTCGGCGAGGTAGAACTTGAAGCCGTCGTCGGAGCGCACGCGCTGCACCGGCACGCCGGCGATCTCCTCCGGTTCGTTCTTCTCCAGCGTGTCGAGGATTCGCTTCCGGTCGGCGTCGTACGACTCGCGTGCGAGATGAATGTCGTGCCGCGCATACGCATGCGGCCCCACGCGCTGCTCGAGGGCGGCGAGGATCTGGGAGATCGGCTTATCCGACTTCACCATCATGTCGGCGAAAAGCAGACCGATCAGGATGCCGTCCCGCTCGGGGATGTGGCCACGCACCGCGAACCCGCCGGACTCCTCACCGCCCAGCAGTGCGTTCGTCTCCATCATCTTCGGCGCTACGTTCTTGAAGCCGACTGGGACCTCGTACACGCGCTCGCCGAACTCCGCGCCCAGCTTGTCCACCATCGCGGTCATGTTCACCGTCTTGATCACGGGGCCGCGAAGACCCCGGGCCTCGAACATGTACAGCATCAGGAGCGCGAAGACCTGGAGCTGGTTGATGAACCGCCCCGTCTCGTCGATGATGCCCACCCGGTCTGCGTCGCCGTCCGTGCAGATGCACAGGTCCTGTCCGCCGACCTTCATGAATGAGATCGTCGAGTCGATGTTGGGCGGGATAGGTTCCGGGTTTATCCCGCCAAACAGTGGGTTGCGCTGGTTGTGCAGCTCCGTCACCGTCGTACGACCACCGCCGATCATCTCGGCGATGTAACCGTAGCCCGACCCATACATGCACTCGTGGACGATGCGCAGTCCGGTGTTCTTGATCGCATCGACGTCGACCATCCGGGCGACCTGTGCGTAGTACGGCTGGCGAGGGTCGTATGTCGACACGAGGCCGTGCGCGACGCTGTGCTCCGGGGCGGGGACATCGTCGAGAGCCGCGATGTTGCGCTCCAGCTCGACGATCACCTCCGAGGGCATCGCGCTTCCGGTCTCGGTCTTGTACTTGTAGCCGTTGAACTGGTACGGGTTGTGGCTCGCGGTGATCACCGCAGCGCCGGTCGCCTTGCGGTCGATGACCGTCCACGACGCGACCTGGGTGGGCGACGGCCGGTCGAAAACGAGCGTCTTGATGCCGTTGCTCGCGAACACGTCCGACACCGCCTGCGCGAAGTCTTCGGACGCGAACCTGCAGTCGTAGCCCACGATCGCCAGCGGCTCATTGGACCGTGACTTCATGTACTGGGCTGTGGCCTGCGCGACGCGGCGCACGTTGCCAAATGTGAAGTCGTCGGCGACGATGCCACGCCAGCCGTCAGTTCCGAATTTGATCTGTTGCGCTTTCGCCATCGGGTTTCAAGGTTAACTGCCCTGGTCCCCGCGAAGTCGAAGACTTCGTGGGGTGGCTATAGGTAACGGGTCTTGCGGGCACGCTTGAGCGCGTCGACGACCTTGCGTACATCCTGCGCCCGGGAGCGCGGAACGACGAGCAACGCGTCTTCGGTGTCCACGATGATCATGTCTTCGAGACCGATCCCCGCGACGAGCCTGCGATCGCCAAAGATCAAGCTGCCCGTGGTGTCGACGAGCACTGCCTCGCCTTCAACTGAGTTCCCGCGTGCATCGGCGTGGATGAGGTCGCCGAGCTCTGACCAGTTGCCGATGTCCGCCCAGTCAAAGGTTGCCGGCACCAGCCGCAAGCGGTCCGTCTTCTCCATCACGCTGCGGTCGACGACCTCGACCGGCAGTCGCCGGTAGAGCTGCGCGGCCGTCGCCTCATCGCCGGCGCTGCGCGCCGCCATCACCTTGCGCAATCCCGCGAGATGTCTTGGCGCGTGGCGCGAGAGCTCTTCGAGGAACGTGTCCAGCCTCCACGAAAACCAGGCGAGGTTCCAGTAATAACCCCCTTCGCGCACAAACCGCCTGGCGCTCGCGGCGTCTGGCTTTTCTACAAAGCGCCGCACGCGGAGCGTCCCGCGCGAGGCACGGCCGGGCGCATGGATGTAGCCAAGCCCGGTGGATGGAAACTTGGGCTTGAGTCCTACCGTCACGAGGTTGTCCGTCGTCCGAGCGGCGTTCACCGCCACGCGCACGGCTCTTGACACCTCGGCGCTCCCCCGCACCACGTGGTCGGCGGGAAGCGCGAGCATGACGGCGCCCGGCGTGCGCTCGCTGAGCGTCAGCGTTGCCAGGCCATACGCATTGGTGGTCCCCCGCGCCGATGGCTCCAGGATCAGGTGCTCCGAATTCACCTCCGGCAGGACGGCCGCGATGATGTCCCGCTGCCGCGTCTCGGTGAGCACGAAAACCTCGTCGGCCACGGCCTTGGCGCGGTCGTAGGTCGCACGCAGAAGTGGGCGGCCGCGTCCGCCAAGCGGGAGCACGTGCTTGGGCGTGGATCTGCGCGAGCGCGGCCACAGGCGAGTCCCGGCGCCGCCTGCCGGAATGACCGCGAACGTCGCTTCAGCCGTCACCGGACCTCTTCGGCCAGCTCCTTCGCCCGCGTCGTCGACTCCCAGGGCACATCGATGTCGGTGCGGCCGAAATGGCCGTAGACGGCGGTCTGGCGGAACAGCGGCCGGCGCAGGTTGAGCTCCTTGATAATTCCGAGCGGGCTGAGGTCGAAGAGCCTTGTCACCGCGGCGCCGATGGCGGCCTCAGGCGCCTTGCCCGTGCCGAACGTGTCGATGCGAATCGCCACCGGCTTCACGACGCCGATCGCGTAGGAGAGCTGCACCTCGCACTTGGCGGCCAATCCCGCCGCGACGATGTTCTTGGCCATGTACCGGGCGCCGTACGCCCCGGCGCGATCGACTTTCGTCGGATCCTTGCCCGAGAAGCACCCGCCGCCGTGTCGCGCGTACCCGCCGTACGTGTCAACCATGATCTTGCGGCCGGTCAGGCCCGCGTCGGCAACCGGCCCGCCGATGACGAACCTGCCCGTCGGATTGATGAACGATCGCACCGATCCGTTGCGCAAACGTCGACGCCCTGCGCGATGTCGGGCGACTGCTCGTCGATGCTGACCACGATGCCGCAGGTCTCGGCGTCAAAACCGTACTTCGCTCGCGTGTAGCCGACATCCCGGACGGTCTGGCGGATGATGCGCGGGATGTCGACGTAGCAGTCGGTGGTGATCTCTCCGACCACCATGACCAGACCGGTCGTGACGATCGCCTCGCATGCCACCCGGGCCAGCGGATCCTTGGCCAGGATCGCGTCGAGGATGGCGTCAGAGATCTGGTCGGCCAGCTTGTCGGGGTGGCCTTCGGTGACGGACTCGGACGTGAACAGAGACGATGCCATGCGGTCCTCCTTCGAATCTCCCACGCCGGCAAGGGCTCGCGACCGTGTGCGCGCGCCCCCAAGCGCCAGGTTCATACCTCTGGGACTTGTGAGGAATCCTAACCCAGGGAGATGTAGTGGATGCCCGAGTGGCGGAAGAGCTTCGGGCCGCGCTGGCGGAGCAAGCCCGCCATGCCGGCGCGAGCCGAATCCATCACAGCCTCGAGGTGCTCCCGTTTCATGACCCAGCTTGCCGTGGGCGCGGTGATCGGGCACAACACGACGATCCGGGCTCGCTGGCGAAGGCGTTCGTAGTCGCTCAGCATCTGGTGGTGGAGCGACAGCTGCAGGGTTCTGGCGATGAGCTCCGGCAGGTTGTTCGGTGTCTTCTCGTACTCGCCCCCACCCATGAGGCTGATGGCGAGGATGTCGCGAGCGCCGTCGTCGACCGCAGTGTTGAGCGGTGTGTTGTCGACCACGCCGCCGTCGAGATGCTCACGGTCGTTGATGCGCACCGACGGGAACACACCGGGGATGGCGGTCGAGGCGAGCAGCGCCGGCGCCAGCTCGCCGGAGCGAAACACCGCCGGTTTCCCAGCGTTCATGTCGGTCGCCACGACCGCCAACGGGACGCGGAGCTGCTCAAAAGTCGCGACGCCGCTCAGCGCCATAGCTCGATCGATCAGCCGGCGCACGTTCTGCTGCGGCATCACGCTCAGCCGCTCGCGGCGAAGCCCCGAGACGATGATGCCGAGGGGATGGGCCTGAAAAACGGCCGCGGCCTGGCGCGAGAGCCAGACCTCGCGCAGCATCATGGTCCCCGCCAGTGATGGGTAGGCGGCGATCGAGGCTCCGTTGAGCGCCCCGACGCTGGTGCCGACGATGCCCACGGGCCCCTCGACCCCGGCCTCGAAAAGCGCCTGCAGAACGCCAACTTGCGCAGCGCCTCTCGCGCCACCTCCGCCCAGCACCCAGGTGCGCCGAGCGGATCCAAACATTTTCGCTAGGTGCCTTCCTCCCAGGAGGAAAGGTAACGCCGCTGCTCGTCTGTGAGGGTGTCGATCGCGATGCCCATCGCGTGCAGCTTGAGCCGCGCCACCTCGGCGTCGATGTCCTCCGGCACGTCGTAGACCTTCTTCTCGAGGCTGGACGCGTTCTTGGCGATGTACTCCGCGCACAGCGCCTGGTTGGCGAAGCTCATGTCCATCACCGCCGCCGGGTGCCCCTCGGCCCCCGCCAGGTTGATCAGGCGGCCCTCGCCCAGCAGGAAGAGCCGGCGCCCGTCGCCCGCCCGGTACTCCTGGACGGAGGGCCGGACCTGGCGCACGCCGGTCGCGAGCTCGTCCAGGGCCTTGAGGTTGATCTCGGAGTTGAAGTGTCCGGAGTTGGCGAGGATCGCGCCGTCTTTCATGACCTCGAAATGCTTGCGGTCCAGCACATTCACGTCGCCCGTGACCGTGACGAAGATGTCGCCTTGGCGTGCCGCATCGTCCATCCTCATGACCCGAAAACCGTCCATCGCCGCCTCGAGCGCCTTGACCGAGTCGACCTCGGTCACGATGACGTCGGCGCCGTGACCCTTCGCCCTCGAGGCGAGGCCGCGTCCGACCCACCCGTAGCCGGCGATCACGAACGTCTTGCCCGCGAGCAGGACGTTGGTCGACCGGATGATCCCGTCGATGGTCGACTGCCCGGTGCCGTACCGGTTGTCGAACATGTGCTTCGTGTCGGCCTCGTTGACCGCGACGATCGGATAGGCCAGCACGCCGTGCTCGGCCATGGCGCGCAGGCGGACCACCCCGGTGGTCGTCTCCTCGGTGCCGCCGATAACCTCGGGGAGCTGCTCGCGGCGCGACTTGTGCAGCACAGAGACGAGGTCCGCCCCGTCGTCCATCGTCAGCTGCGGCCGGTGATCGAGGGCGGCCTCGATGTGCTCGTAGTAGGTCTCGTTGTCCTCGCCGCGTATGGCGTAGGTCTTGATGCCGTGATGCGACGCCAGCGCGGCCGCGACGGCGTCGTTCGTAGACAGTGGGTTGGACGCGCAGAGGGCGATGTCGCCTCCCCCCGCCTTGAGGGCGAGCATGAGGTTTGCAGTCTCGCTGGTCACGTGGAGGCAGGCGGCCAGGCGAAGGCCTTTGAGCGGCAGGTCCTTCGTGAAGCGCTGCCGGATCAGGCTCAGCACCGGCATCTCGCGCGCCGCCCAGTCGATCAGGTCCTGACCTTGCGCGGCCAGGTTCAAATCTTTGACGTCGCTTCCCCTGGAACTGACTTTCAAATCTCTCTCCTCAGTAGACGATTTCGCTCACCAGCTTCACGTCCTGCAGGCGCTGGCGGCCCTCGAGGTACCCCAGCTCGATGAGCACCTGCACGCCGACGACGTCGGCGCCGAGCTTGCGCATCAGCCGGACGGCGGCCGACGCGGTGCCGCCCGTCGCAAGAACATCATCCACGATCAAGACCTTCTGGCCGGGCTGGACCGCATCCGAGTGCACCTCGAGCTGATCGGTCCCGTATTCGAGCTCGTAGGACTCCATCACGGTCATCCAGGGCAGCTTGCCGGTCTTGCGGATCGGAACGAAGCCGGCGCCCAGCTTGACGGCGATCGCCGCGCCCGGGATGAACCCTCGCGCTTCGATGGCCGCGACGAGGTCCGGCGGGTCGGCCGACCAGGCCCTGGACATGAGCTCGACGACCTCACGAAAGATGTTCTTCTCGCCGAGCAGCGGCGTGATGTCGCGGAAGATGATCCCCTTCTGCGGGTAGTCGGGAACGTCGCGAACGTACTTCTTCAAATCCTCAGGAGTCGTCATAGGACTGAACGAAAGTATTCAAGAGTGCGGCCCAGCCCGTCTTCCAGGCTGACCTGGGGCTGCCAGCCGAGGATCGTGCGGGCTCGGGCGATGTCGGGCCGGCGCTGCTTCGGGTCGTCGACCGGGAGGTCGCGATAGTCGATCGTGCTGGTGGAGCCGGCGAGGCGGATGATCGTCTCGGCTAGCTCGAGCACAGTCACCTCATGCGGGTTGCCGAGGTTGATGGGAAGCTCGTCGCCGCGCTCGAGCGCCGCAAGCACGCCGCCCACCAGGTCGGAGACATAGCAGAGGCTCCGCGTCTGCGAGCCGTCGCCGTAGACGGAAAGCGGCTCGCCGCGAATCGCCTGGGCCAGGAAGTTGGGCACCGCGCGACCGTCGGAGACCTGCATGCGCGGGCCGTGGGTGTTGAAGATGCGCACGATGCGGGTGTCGACGTGATGCGTGCGGTGATAGGCCATCGCAAAGGCCTCGGCGCAGCGCTTGGCCTCGTCGTAGCATCCGCGCGGTCCGATCGGGTTGACGTTGCCCCAATAGGTCTCGGGCTGCGGATGGACCAGGGGATCGCCGTAAACCTCGGAGGTCGATGCCAGGAGAAACGTCGCGCCCTTTGCGCGGGCCAGGCCGAGCATGTTCGTGGTCCCGAGCGTGCCGACCTTGAGCGTGTGGATCGGGTTGGAGTCGTACTGCGGTGGGGACGCCGGCGACGCGAAATGCAGCACGTAGCGGACGTCGCCGCCGATGAAGACGCCGTGGTTGACGTCGGCCTGGCGAAACTCGAAGTCGGGGTTGCCCTGCAACGGCTCGAGGTTTTGCGCCGAGCCGGTGATGAAGTTGTCGAGCGCCAGCACGCGCATGCCGCGATCGAGCAACTCGTGGCACAGGTGCGAACCGATGAAGCCCGCTCCGCCCGAAACGACCGCCCTGGGTTTATTCGCGGCCAATGCCGCGATAGGTGAAGCCCAGTCCGCGCATCGCTTCCGGGTCGTAGATGTTTCGCCCATCCACGATGACCGGGCGGCGCATGAGCTGTTTGACGCGCGCCATGTCGAGCTGGCGGAACTCGTTCCATTCGGTGATCAGGACGATCGCGTCCGCCCCCGCGGCAACCTCGTAGGCACTTTTCAGATACTCCACCTCAGGCAGGAGCATCCTGGACGTCTCCACCGCGGCCGGGTCATAAGCTCGGACCTCGGCGCCGGCCGCAAGCAGGACCTTGGCGATGCCGACGCTCGGCGCCTCGCGCATGTCGTCGGTGTTGGGTTTGAAAGCAAGTCCGAGCAAACCGATCACCCGTCCCGGGAGCTCATCCAACGTCTCTCGCAACAAGTCGATCACGACCATGCGTTGGTCGCGATTGATCTGCATCACGGCCTGCAGCAGCTCGGGGTGATAGTTGAACCTTTCGGAGATTGCCGCCAGTGCCGCGACATCTTTGGGAAAGCAACTTCCGCCCCATCCGATCCCGGCGTCGAGGTACGTCGAGCCGATTCTCTTGTCGAGGCCCATGCCCTCGGCGACCAGCTTCGCGTCCGCCCCGAGCCGCCCGCTGATCCACGCGATCTCGTTGATGAACGAGATGCGTGTGGCCAGGAACGCGTTGGACGCGTACTTGACCATCTCGGCCGTGTAGATGTTCGGCGTGACCAGGATCGGCGCATCCAGCGGCGCGTAGAGCTTGGCGACCTTCTCGGCTGCTTCACGGTCATGGCTTCCGATGACCACACGGTCGGGGTGCATGAAATCCTGGATCGCGGAACCCTCGCGCAGAAACTCCGGGTTCGAGACGACTGACGCCTTGTGCCGGGTATTTCTTTTCTGGAGCACGCGCGAGACCATGTCTCCGGTGAGCGGAGGCACGGTGGATTTGTTGACCACGACGAGAGGTCCGTCCATCGACTCGGCGATCGAGCCGGCGGCCGCCTCCACGTAGGAAAGATCCGCCTCGCCGCCTTCGCCCTCGGGCGTGCTCACGGCGATGATTGCGTACTCCGCGCCCGGCACCGCGTCGACATAAGAGGTCGTGAAACTCAGCCGTCGCGCCTTGGCGTTGCGCTCCACCAGCTCGATGAGACCAGGCTCATAAAACGGAACCTGGTTGTGCTTGAGCTGGGCGATCTTCTTCTCGTCGATATCGACGACCGTCACGACGTTGCCGAGGTCGGCCAGGCACGCCGCCGTCGTCAACCCGACGTACCCCGCACCGATGACGGCGACCTTGCTCACGCCGAGCGGATTATGTCAGGAGGGATTCGTAGGCCGAGATCGTGTCGCTGGCGGCCCGCCTCCAGCTGAATGTCTTCGCGCGCCGCAGGCCGGCCCTCGTCCAGCGATCGCGCTCCCGCATCATCTCGACCGCGGCACGGCCGAGGGAATCGCCGTCCCCGTCGTGCACCAGCAAACCGGCATCGGCCAACACCTCGGGCACGCTCGAGTTGCGAAAGGCAGCGACGGGGCATCCGCAGGCCATCGCCTCCAGGCAGGGCAGGCCAAAACCTTCGTACCGGCTGGAGAAGACGAGGCAGGCGGCTGCGGAGTAAAGGTCGGCGAGCGCGTCGTCGTCGACCCGCCCGACCTGTACCGCACCGGCCATGCTGACGGGCGCCTGCCTTCCCGGCTCGCCGGCGATCACCAACCCCAGGCCCGGTTCCAGGCCCCGGGCCGTTCTCCAGGCGGCCAGCAGGGCAGAAGGGTCCTTGCGCGCATCCAGCGCCCCGACGAACAGCAGGTAAGCATCGGGCAGGCCCCATCGCTCCTTGACCCGAGTCGCCGCTCCGTCTCTGGGGCTGAAGACCGGATCGGCCGCCTCCGGGATGATGCGAAGCCGCCGGCGCGCCGCCGCTCGCAGCCGGACCGCGTCGTCGGCGGTGGCGCTGGAAACCGCAAGCACGAGGTCGGCACGCGGGAGCAGCCGCCGAAACAACCCGTAACGCAACCGCTCGCCTCGCATGCGAGGTCCTCCCCACGCCCAGGGAATCAGGTCGTGAAGCGTCACCACCAGCGGGCACGGGCTTCGGCCCGGCAGGTGGAAGTCGATCGCGTGGTATACGTCCGGGCCTATCCGCTGGAGGTCGCCGCTCAGGGCGACCGCGTCTTCGTAAGCCGCCAGCTGGCCGTGGCTGCGCCGCCGGCAACCGGCCAGCTTGTAGTCACCGACCGGAAGGACCGGGGCGTCGTACGCCATGTCGAGCAGCAGGGTCAGGCGGGAGTCGAAGTCTGCCGCGATCAAGCCCTTGAGCAGGCCCCGGGCATAAGCCCCCACCCCCCGAGTGGCGCTTGGGCCCTGCAGCGGCCTCATGTCCAGCAAAACGGCAGGGCGACCCGCGCCCGTCCGAGATGAGTTCATGAGACTGGAGATCATAATTTGCCCGCCATGAAGGACCGGGACCTCGTCGATCTTGATCTCGTGATAGTTGGCGGCTGCGGTCACGTCGGCCTGCCGCTCGCCCTGTCGCTCGCGGATTGCGGTTACCAGGTCGGCATCAACGACATCGACGAGATGAAGATCGAGCAGGTCAAGGCCGGCCACGTGCCGTTTCGAGAGACAGGCGCGGAAGAGCTGCTCCGAAAGCTCCTGCCGACCGGCAGGCTCGAGCTGTCATGCGACGCCGCGATGCTGAGCCGGACCCGCACGGTGATCCTCGTCATCGGCACCCCGATCGACGAGTTCATGAACCCGTCGGTGCGCATCTTCGACCGCGTCCTGGACGAGCTGACGCCGCACCTGCGGAACGGCTCCCTGGTCATCCTCCGCTCCACCGTGTATCCCGGGACGAGCGAGACTGTCGAGAGGCGCCTGCGGGCGGCCGGCATCGAGGCCCACGTTGCATTCTGCCCCGAGCGGATCGCCGAAGGCCACGCGCTCGAAGAGCTGCGCACGCTGCCGCAGCTGGTCGGTGTCACTTCGGACGAAGCGTTTGCCAAGGCGCGAGTGCTGTTCGAGAAGTTGGGCGTAGCGTCAGTCATCCAGACCACGCCGCTCGAGGCCGAGCTCGCGAAGCTCCTGACCAACACGTGGCGGTACATGAAGTTCGCCATCGCGAATCAGTTTTTCCAGATCGTCAACCGCTCGGGGCTCGACTACAACCGGGTGCTCAATGCCATCCGGCAGGATTACCCGCGCGCTGCCGACCTTCCAGGGCCCGGCTTCGCCGCCGGCCCATGCCTGTTGAAGGACACGATGCAGCTGTCGGCCTTCACCGCCGACCACTTTCCGATGGGCCAGGCCGCGATGCAGGTCAACGAAGGCCTCCCCGGCTACATCGTCGACACCCTCAACTCGCGCAAACCGTTGCTCGGCCGCACGCTCGGCATCCTGGGTATGGCGTTCAAAGGCGAGTCGGACGACCCACGTGCATCGCTGAGCTACAAGCTGCGCAAGCTGGCGCAGTTCAAGGGCGCGAGGGTCCTGTGCACCGACCCGTACATCATCGACGAGACCTTCGAGCCGCTCGACAAAGTGCTCCGCGAGTCCGACGTCCTGGTGGTCGGCGCACCCCACCGCGCTTATCGCGGAATCGAGCTCGATGGGCGTGACGTCGTCGACATCTGGGGCGCCACCGGACCTATTCGGCTCTGAAGGTCCTCGTCACCGGCGCAGCCGGTTTCATCTGCGGGTATCTCGTCGCCGAGCTGCTCGACGCCGGCCACGAGGTGGTCGGAGTCGACAACTTCAGCAAGTACGGCCCGGTCAGGCGAGCTTTCGAAAACGACCCTCGGTACCGTCTCGTCGAAGGCGACGCCAAAGACGCGGAGCTCCTCATCGAGCTCGCCGTCGACTGCGACCAGGTGGTCGCGGGCGCCGCGATGATCGGCGGCATCTCCTACTTCCACGAGTTCGCATACGACCTGCTGGCGGAGAACGAACGCATCTGCGCCGCCACCTTCGACGCGGCGATCAGCGCGTTCCGGCTGGGTCGACTGCAGAAGATCACGGTGCTTTCGAGCAGCATGGTCTTCGAAGCCACCTCGGTCTTCCCCACCCCGGAAGGTGCGCAGCTGACGAGCCCGCCTCCCCGCTCGACCTACGGATTCCAGAAGCTCGCCACCGAGTTTTTCGCCAAGGGCGCGCACGAGCAGTACGGGCTGCCTTACACGATCGTCCGTCCCTTCAACTGCGTCGGCATCGGTGAGCGGCGGGCGCTCCGCGACGTCGACGTGATGAGCGGCAACGTCAAGCTCGCCATGAGCCACGTCGTCCCCGACCTCGTCCAGAAAGTGATCAAGGGCCAGGAGCCGCTGCACATTCTTGGCGGCGGCAGCCAGGTCCGCCACTACACGTACGGTGGAGACCTGGCGCGGGGCATCCGGCTCGCCATGGAGTCGGAGCAGGCGCTGAACGAGGACTTCAACCTCTCCACCGCGCGGTCGACCACCGTCCGCGAGCTGGCCGAGGTCGTCTGGCGCAAAGTGCATGGGCCGGACAAGCCACTTCGTCTCGTCTCCGATCCGCCCTACGAGCACGACGTGCAGATGCGGGTGCCGGATGTGAGCAAGGCGCGGCGTGTGCTGGGCTTCGAGGCCGCGACTCCCCTCGAGGACGTGCTCGACGAGGTGATTCCTTGGATCCGCGAAGAGGTCGACGCGGGACGCATTTGAGCGACGAGACGCCGGCGCTCTCGGTCGTGATCCCGGTCTACAACGAGGGCGAGAACGTGGCGCCCACGCTTCGCGGTGTGGTGGAGCAAAGCCACGTCAGGCCGCTGGAGGTCCTGGTCGTGCATGACTTCGACGAGGACACGACGGTACCCGTGGTCAAACGGCTCCAGGCGGAGATGCCCGAGCTTCGCCTGCACAAGAACACGCTCGGCCGTGGGGCGCTGAACGCGATGAAGTCGGGGCTGCGCGCCGCCCGGGCGCCGTACGTCCTGATCACGATGGGCGACGGCTCAGACGACCCCGCCGACATCGATCCGATGTACCGGCTGGCAAAGGACGGCGCCGATGTCGTGGCGGGGTCGCGCTACATGCGGGGCGGCCGTCAGGTCGGCGGCCCGCTCATCAAGCGGACCATGTCGCGCACCGCCGGGCTGTCGCTGCACTGGCTGGGCGGGCTGCCGATCCACGACGCGACCAGCAACTTCCGGCTTTACTCCAAACGCCTCCTCAACCAGGTCACGATCGAGTCCCGCGGCGGCTTCGAGCTCGGCCTCGAGCTGACTGTCAAGGCCTACCGACTCGGCATGCGGGTGGCGGAGGTGCCGACGACCTGGCGGGACCGGACGGGCGGCCAGAGCCGCTTCAAGCTTGTGGAGTGGCTTCCGCGATACCTCCACTGGTACTGGCGCGGAATCGTTGGAAGGGTAGTGACTAATCGATAAGATGTGCCGCGTGAATCGCCTGAAATACCCGCTGGCTGCGATCGCGATTGCCGCGTTCGCGCTCGCACCGCTGACCGCCGCCTCCGCTCCCAGCCCCAATCCGACGCTCGACACCGTCCTGGCCAAGCCACCCAGCACGGACTTCAACGAGCTGACCACGAGCGCGCTCAACGGGGCGTTCACCGCTCATGACTGGGCGAACTTGAACGGCAGCGGCAGCGCCGCGACCGAAACCGAAAATTCCTTGAATCACGACGGCTTCGTGGCGGGTTATGGCAAGACCTGGGCGCAGGTGTCGTCCGGCCACGCGCTGATCGAGGCGGTGATGGCTTTCAACGGCGGGCAGGGGGCGCGGAAGGCGCTGACCGGCCTGGAGGCCGGTGACAAGTCGGACTCCGCCTACAAGCATGCCGTGACCCTGAGCGGCATCGACCCGTACTACGGCGCTCACTTCGTCGACTCGACGAACAACGTGGTCGAAGACCTCTTTGCGTTCGCCAAGGGCAATGACGTGTTTGGTGTGCTCTTTGTGTCGGACAAGGACGACGTGGCGACGCTCGCCGCCACCCAGGCCAAAGCCCAGTTCGCCGCCGCGCCGGACAGCACGATTCCCTCCTCGCAGTGGCCGGAGAACGCCTCGCCGGCGTCCTCTTTCCCGGTGGCCGCATTCGCCATCGCGGTCGCCTTCGTGATCGTCGTCGTCGGATTGATCGCCTTTCTAGCTCTTCGGCGCCGCACTCCCGCCATGGCCCCCGCGTATGGGATGCCCTCCGCGTACGGGATGCCAGGCGCTCCTGGTCCGATGGGCGCGCAAGACGCGACCGGCGGCAGCGTTCAGATGTCGCCGGACGGCAATTACTGGTGGGACGGCCAGGCGTGGAAAGACGCGGCCCACGAGGCGCCGCCTGCCGCTCAGCGCTCCAGCGACGGAACGCTCTGGTGGGACGGTGCGAACTGGAGGCCTGTGCCCCAGGCGGCCGCCCCGGAACAGCCGCCGACCGGCTAACCGACCAGCGGCCTGTAGTTGCGCTTGTAGTACTCCCAGTACTCGCCTGACTTGAGCGGACGCCACCAGTCGGGGTTCTGCTGGTACCACCGCACGGTCTGCTGCAGCCCCTCGGCAAACGTGACGTGCGGCTCCCAACCGAGCGCGCTGATGCGCGATATGTCCAGCGCGTAGCGGTAGTCATGTCCCGGCCGGTCCGCGACGAACTCGATCAGGCTTCGCGGCTTGCCCATGATCTCGAGCACGGCCTCCGCCACCTGCAGCCCTCTGGTCTCCGCGCCGGTGCCGACGTTGTACACGCCACCAGCCGGCGCGTCGTGCAGCACCAGGTCGATCGCCCGGCAGTGGTCGTCCACATAGATGTAGTCGCGAACCGCCGACCCGTCGTTGTAGAGAGGCAGCCTCATGTCGTCGATCGCGTTGGTGATGAGCACTGGGATCAGCTTTTCCGGGTACTGGTACGGCCCGTAGTTGTTCGAGCCGCGGGTCACCAGCAGCGGCAGGTCGAAGCTCTCGGCGTAGGAATGGGCGATGTGCTCGCCACCGGCCTTGCTCGCCGAGTAGGGGCTTCGAGGCCGCAGCGGATCCTCCTCACGGGAACGGCCGTGGGTGACATCGCCGTACACCTCGTCCGTGCTGACCAGCAGGAAGACCTCGTGGCCGTACCGCCTTGCCGCCTCGCAGAGGACGGCGGTGCCGCGGACGTCGGTTTCGATGAAGGCGAACGGGTCCATCAGGGATCGGTCGACGTGGGTCTCAGCGGCGAAGTTCACGATCGCGTCGGCGTGGGCGGCCAGCGTGTTGACGAGGTCGGCATCGCATATGTCGCCGTGGACGAAACGAAAACCGGGATGTCCTTCGAACTCGGCGAGGTTCGCCAGGTTCCCGGCGTACGTCAGCTTGTCGAGCACCGTGATCTGGACCTCGGGCCTCGTGTGCCGGAGGTGGCGGACGAAGTTCGATCCGATGAAGCCCGCGGCGCCCGCAATCAGCAGGCGCCTCAGCGATCGCGTCACTTGATCGATGGACCCGCCGTCCAGTCGTATCCGATGGACGGGTCGTCGTGCGGGATGCGGCCCTCATCGTCCGGCGCGTAGACGTTCGATGTGATGTAGAGCAGGTGCGACAGCTCCATTGCCCGGCAGCCGTGCGCTACGCCCGGAGGGATCGTCAGGCACGACGGTTTGCCATCGCCCATCAGCAACTCCATCAGCTGGCCTTTCGTCGGTGACCCGTCACGCGTGTCATACAACGCGACCTTGAGCGCACCGATCACGTACCACCAATCGGTCTGCCGCTGGTGGATGTGCCAGGCCTTGGCGGTGCCCGGATACATCAACGAATGGCTCCACTGGCCAAAGTGGCCGAAGAAGTCGTCGGTGTCGCGGATGACCTCGCGGAAAAATCCCCGCTCGTCGGAATGCGTCACGAGCTCTTTCAGCACGACGCCTTCGATGCTCATTGCTCCTGGCTCGCAGCATGCGACCGGACGAAATCGTTGACCGAGTAGTAGGCCTGGATCGACTCGCCGGCATCGCCCCAGAAGCCTTCGAGCACGTCGTACTCCATGAGGCCTTGACCCAGGTACCAGTTGTTGACGTCGGTGATCTCCAGCTCCCCGCGGCCGGACGGCTTGAGCTCGGGCAGAACCCTCCACACCGTTTCGTCATAGAAGTAGACGCCCGTCACCGCGAACTCGCTCGGCGGTTCGTCGGGCTTTTCGACGATGCGCTCGATCCGGCGGGCGCCGTCGAACTGGACCACGCCGAGGTGGCGCAAGTGCGAAGGATCCGACTCCTTGCTCAGCACGACGCGCGCCCCGCGCAGCTGCTGGCGAAAGGCTTCGACGCAGGGCCGGATCGACCGCTCAAAGATGTTGTCGGCCAGGAGAACGACACAACGGTCACCGGCCACGAACCTCTCGGCCAGGCCAAGCGCCTCGGCGATGCCGCCGGCCTTGTCCTGGTAGGCATACAGCAGGCGCTCGATGCCGAACTCCTGCCCGTTGCCGAGCAGGCGGAGAAACTCGCCCGCGTGAGTCCCACCGGTGACCAGCATGATCTCGTCCACGCCGGCGCCCACCAGCGATTCGATCGCGTAGTTGATCATCGGGCGGTCGTAGATCGGAAGCAGGTGCTTGTTGGTGATGCGGGTCAGCGGATGGAGTCGGCTTCCGGTGCCGCCGGCGAGCACAACTCCCTTGAGATCGTCACCCTTCATCGCCACCGGATTCTAGGCCTCAGGCAGTAGTGAGCTACAAGTCCTTGTGGCAGACTGGCCGCTGCACCGCATGCCTAGACCGGACAACTGGCCGCGAACCATCCTTCACGTCGACCTCGACGCTTTCTACACGTCCGTCCACCAGCGGGACGATCCGAAGCTGCGCGGCGTGCCGGTCGCGGTTGCCGGTCGCTCGCGGCGGGCGGTCGTCATGGGAGCGTCGTACGAAGCGCGCGCCTACGGAGTTCGCTCCGCGATGCCCCTTCACGAGGCCCTGCAGCTGTCCCCGCAGCTCACGGTCGTCCCGCCCGACAGCGCTCGCTATCGCGAGGCCAGCCGGCTCGTCCATCAGATCTTTCGCCGCTTCACATCGCCCGAGCTGATCGAAGGCATCGCATTGGACGAGGCCTACCTCGACGTCACAGTGCGGACCAGGCATGGGACCTCGAGCGCGGAGGAGGTTGCCCGCCGGATCAAGTTCCAGATCCACACCGAGGTCGGCCTGACCGCTTCGGTCGGCGCGGCCACCTCGAAGCTCGTGGCCAAGGTGGCGAGCGGCACCCGCAAGCCGGACGGCCTGGTTCTCGTGCCCCCTGACACCGAGGCGGACTTCCTCGCTCCGCTGCCGATCGGAGTCATTCCCGGCCTCGGCCCCAAGACGGAGGAAAGGCTCCAGGCCATGGGCGTGCGCACGGTCGGGGCGCTGGCGGCGTACGAGACCCAGCGACTCGTGCAGGCCCTCGGCACCAATGGCGCGGTGCTGCAGCGACTTGCCCAGGGACGCGACCGGACGCCCGTGGACGGCAGCCGCCCGGCCAAGACCATCTCGGCCGAGACCACCTTCGAGAACGACGTGAGCGACCGCGGCCAGCTCGAGGTGGCGCTGCGCGACCTTACCGACCGCGTCACGGAAAGGCTGAAGAGCGACGGCGTGCGCGCGCGGACCGTCTATGTGAAGCTGAAGCTGCCCGACTTCAGGCTCGTGAGCCGCCAGGTGAGCCGGACGAGCCCGACCGACGACGTCGAGACGATCTTCCGCGCCGCGCGCTCGGCGCTGGAGAAGTCGCACGTGGAGTCGCGGGCGGTGCGGTTGATCGGGGTGGGCCTGTCTGGCCTGGAGCACCCTGAGCCCGACCTGCAGCTGACCCTTTTCGATTAGGCGTCCGGTCGACCACCGGCCGTGGCAGCGCGGCCAGCACCTCCCCCACCGTCGTCCAACCCAGCGCAGTCTGCGCGCGCTTGATGAGCTCGCGAAACACCATCGCCGTCGCTCGCGCGTCATCGAGGGCGGCATGGGCCGGCGTCACATCGAGGCCAAGCTCGTCGACGAGGCGCGCCAGCCCGGGGGTCTGGCCTTTCGGCAGGTCGAGCACGAGACGGGCGAGCGCGGTCGTGTCGATGATCGGGTGCTCGAGCGGGCTCTCCAGCCCGCGCCCGACAAGCCAGGTGTCGAACGCGTCATGGCTGTGCTCGACCAGGACCGCGCCCTGCGAAAAGCGTAGGAAGGCGCGTCTCGCGTCCTTGAACTCCGGCGCTCCGATGAGCATCGAGCGGTCGATGTGGTGGCGCTTGCGCGCGTAAGGGTTGATCGGCGCCCTGCAGTCGACCAGCGTGTCGAAAAAAGAGAGCGGGCCGCGCCGGGTGAAACGTTCGGCGCCGATCTCCAGGACGAGGAACGGCGCGTTGCCGGTCGTCTCGACGTCCAGCCCCACGAACTGCGCATCCTCGAGCCGCGTTTGAGGGCCGACCTCTGGCGCGTCGACGGCGATCTCCTCCCACGGGACGAGCTCCGTCGCCCCGCGTGGCTTCAGGTACAGCGGTCGCGGGCTCATCCCGCCTCCGCGAGCGCACGTCTGGCCCAGGCGATCTCGTCTCCGTTGACCGCCCGCAGGAGCAGCACGGCGACCGCGTAGACCGCGGCGCCGACCACGATCGGAATCGCAACCTGCAGCCCCTGCAGGTTGCTCAGTGGATAGATCGTGATGCCCATGACCAGCCCCGCGAGAATGACCCGCCAGCTGAGCGCCGTCACCCGCACCCGGCCGACGTATCGCGCGGTCAGGATCCAACCGGCGACACCCAGCGCGAGCTCGGTCAACACCGTCGCCCAGCTCGCGCCGATGAAGCTGAAGGGAGGGATCAGAGCCAGGTTGAGCATCACGTTGGCGACGACGCTCCACGCGGCCGCCCACGAGAAGGACGACTGCCGGTCGGACGCGTTCAACGCTCCGATGAACGCGTTGTTGACGAAGGCGATTCCCAGGGCCAGCGCGAGGATCCGCAGCGCGGGCTCGGAAGCTCCGTAGTCGTTGCCGAGGAGGACCGGCGTGAGTGGTTGGGCCAGCACGAAGATGCCGACGCTGACCGGCCAGCCCATCAGCAACAGCGCTTTGTAGAAACGGTTTAGTGCGTCGAGCATGTCGGCCGGGCGCTCGCGGTGATAGACGGAAAGGACCGGGAAGACGATCGACAGGAACGTGATGGGCACGAAGAGGAGCGCTTCGATCGGCTTGTATGCGGCTCCGTAATAGGACGCGGCGAACTTGCCGTGAAATGCGTAGACAAGTGGTTGATCGATCCGGAAATAGATGATCGTGAGGATGAACGTGAGGGCAAAAGGCAGTCCCTTCCAGAACCATTCACGCAAGAACGTGAGCTCGAACTGCCATCCGACTACCGCGATCCTCTTCATCGCGAGAACCACGATGAAATACGCGCAGCTGAACGCGTACTGAGCGGCGTAGGCCCATACGTAATAGGCCACGCTCTGCTGCGTCCGCCCGCCGTACACGACGAGGACAAGCAGGACAAGGCTTTCGAGAATCACGGCAATCGCTTCGTAACCGAGCTGCTGCACGGCGTAGAGGCCGTTCCTCAAGAGCGTCGCGTACGACGTCAAGACCATCAGGACGAAGCCCGGAACGAGCAGGTCGGTGAGTCCGAGCGGGATCACCAATCCGGCAAGCAGCAGGAATGCGACGGCCGACATGAGAAGCCGCAGCGACATCACGTTGCGCAGATAGCGCTGGATCTCGCCGCGGTTTCGCGCTCCCTCGCGGACGAAAAGCACGTTGAAACCGAGGTCCAGGACCACGCTCGCGATTGCTGTCAGGTTGATGAGCACGGTGAAGGTCCCGTAGTGAGCCGGGGCGAGACGCCGGATCATGTAGAGGACCGTCACAAGGGCGATCAGGCGCGCGATGACCTTCGCCGTGAGCACGATCGTCGAATTCCGAAGCGCCCGCGAACCGAGCCCGAGGCTCGCGGCCGGCGGGCCGTCTGCTGAGTCGTTGTCTGGCAACCGAATCCAATCGTAATCCTCGGGCTACACTCGTTCGCCATGGCGGATCGGATTCGGATCCTCAGCGGAATGCGGCCAACGGGCCGGTTCCACCTGGGCAACTACCTCGGCGCGGCCAAGAACTGGGTGGAGCTGCAGAACGAGTACGAGTGCTTTTACTTCGTTGCGGACTACCACGCGCTGACCACCGAACCAGACGGCCACAAGGCCGAGGACAATGTCTTCGACCTGGCGGCCGACCTCATCGCAGTCGGCATCGACCCGAAGGTCAGCACGCTCTACCTCCAGTCGAAGGTTCCGGAGGTCGCCGAGCTCTCGCTGCTGCTCTCGATGGTCACCCCGCTGAGCTGGGTGCTGCGCACGCCAACCTTCAAGGAGATGGCGAAGCAGCATCCCGACAACGTGAACCTCGGGCTGCTCTCGTACCCGGTGCTGCAGGGCGCCGACATCCTGCTCGTCAAAGGGGTGGGCGTGCCGGTCGGCAAGGATCAGCTGGCGCATCTGGAGCTGGTCCGAGAGGTGACTCGGAAATTCAATCGGACGTATGCACACGTGTTCCCGGAGCCTCGTGCGCTGCTGACAGAAACACCGCACATCAAAGGCACCGACGGGAAGCAGCGGATGTCCAAGACCGTCGGCAACGTCGTCGGCGTCACCGACGAACCCGAAGTCATCCGCAAGCAGGTCCTGAGCATGGTCACCGACGTAAAGCGGCCGCGCAGGACCGACCCAGGACATCCGCGCAGCTGCAACGTGTGCGCCTTCTACAAGCTGTTCTTCGACGACTGGGAGCACTACTGGGAGCTCTGCAGGAAAGCCCAGATCGGGTGCTTTGACAAGAAGAAGCTTCTGGCGGAGCGATTGATCGAGCTCTTCAGGCCCTTCCGCGAAGTGCGCGCCGAGTTGAGTCCTGACCAGGTGAGCGCAATCTTGGACGAGGGCAGCGAGAAGGCTCGCGAGGTGGCATTGAGGACGATGGCCGAGGTCCGCCGGGCGGTCGGCCTGCCTTCCTACCTGCACGCGCCGGGCCGCTAACATTTGAGCCGGATGGCAGACGCTGCGGCCCCGAGGAAAGTCACCCGGCGCACCTTCCTTGGCTGGTGGATGGGCATCATCCTCGGCGCCCTGACTGTCGCCGGCGTCTTGCCGATCCTCGTTTATCTCTGGCCGGCTCCGCCGAAGGGCCAGAAAAAAGGTCCGGTGAACATCACGCTGGACAAGCCCATCGACCAGCTCGGCGACGGTGAGGCGGTCAAGTTCAACGCACCGACCAGCCCCAACACGGCGTTCATCATGGCCGACGGTGGCGGCGACAACGCCGCCGGCGACCTTGCCTTTGGCGGTTTCGCCGTGAAGAACGGAAGCAAGGTCGACGTGTTCGCCATCAACTGCTCACACCTCGGCTGCTCGGTCGCGTTGAACGACGCGGCCAAGACCTTCGACTGCCCGTGTCACGGTTCGCGCTTCCACCTCGACGGCACGGTGCTGCGCGGCCCCGCCCCGGTACCGCTTTCGCACTTGACCTGGAAGCAAGGAGATACTCCGAACGTCATCCAGGTCGAAGGCATCGTGCTGGGCTTTTGATGGCGATTCCACACCCGCGCGATGTACAGCTTGCGGTCGTCAACTGGCTCGACGAGCGCTATCCGTTTACGAAGGCGATCGACGAGGCGATGTACCAGCGCGTTCCCAACTTCGCCAACGCCTTCTACTACTGCTTCGGCGGGATGGTGTTCGTCCTCATCGTCTTGCAGCTGTTGACCGGGATTCTTCTTGCCATCTATTACGTCCCCGACGCAAGCGGGAATCCGGCGCCCGCGTATACGAGCGTGCTCTTCATCCAGAACAACGTGTATCTCGGCTGGCTGATTCGTGGCGTCCACTTCTGGGGCGCCAACATCCTGATCCTCATGGTGTTGCTCCATATGGCCAGGGTGTACTGGACCGGGTCATACCGCGCGCCCCGCGAGCTCAACTGGATAGTGGGGGCAACCATGCTCCTGCTCATCCTTGCTTTCGCCCTCACCGGCTACCTGCTGCCGTGGGATACCAAGGCCTACTTCGCCAGTGAGGTGACGATCAAGATCATGGGCTTGCCGCCCCCGCCCCAGCTCGGCGCCTTCATCAAAACGCTCGTCCAAGGTGGTCCTGTGGTCGGTCCACCCACCCTCCAGATCTTCTTCACAACGCACGTGTTTCTGCTGCCCGCCTTGATCGTTCTCCTGATGTACGTTCACTTCCGCTTCATCCGAGCCCACGGGATCGCGGAGCCGCTGTGACCGAGAAAGGCACTGGCAAAGGGGGCCCGGGCGCGGCCATCGCCCCGCCGAAAGAGGTCGAGATCATCGAGCTCGACGGCCACGGCGGCCACACGCTCGAACCCGAGTGGAAGCGGCTGCCGATCGGCCCCGATCACATCCTGTACCCGGTTCTCATCGGGATTGCGCTCTTCCCCATCTTGATGGGCGACTCCGGCCACCACCTGGCCGACGACATGCCCGACGACGAGACGCACCCGTTCTTTCCGGACCATTTCTGGCCCTACCCGGTGATCATCATCGTGATGATGGTCACCCTCGGACTACTCGCGGCGTTCGTGCAGAAAAACCTCCAGCTCGAATCGCCGGCCGACCCGCGCGCGGTCACCATCCCGCGGCCCGACTGGTACTTCCTCTTCCTGTTCCAGTTCATCAAGCTCGGCCCGGAGCTGCTGTTCGCCGTCGTCATCCCGACGGTCATCATCATCGTGTTCCTTCTCTGGCCGTTCATTGATGCCGTCGCCGGCCCGCCTACTGCGAGGCGGCTGGGTTGGAAACGGTGGCCAGTGCCGGGCCGGAACATCTACAGCGGTGCCGGCTTCGTGATCTTCCTCGCGATCATCGCGCTGCTGGAGGTCTGGGCGCTCGCCGGTCCGGGGTTCTGCTTACCCTGGTTCACCGGGCAGGTCTGCGGAGCCTGATCCCGGCCTAGGTCCGCGAGTCGTAGAGCTGCTTTGTCAGCTCGATCTGCGCCAGGTGCTCGCGCGCGTGGCCGTAGTTGGACAGCAGCCACTCGAGGCCGGGCCGCGGAGGCCGGTCGCCTCGCGGACGCGGCTCGGCGAGGTCGGCCACGGTCAGCGCGCCGAGGTGCTCGTCCAGCTCCTGGTCCGCGCGGTCAAGGAGCGCGAGGAGATCCGCGGACTCCGCCTCGCCCTTGAACTCCGACTCCCGATCCCGCTCGGTCGCGATCATCCGCAGCGACTGGATCATCTCCCGCTCGGAGCCGAGGGTGTGGATTACCAGGACGGCGATCGAGTTGGCTTTCGGGAGGGGGCTCCAGTTGAGCGTGCCGTGGTCCAGGCCTCGGACCTGCTCGCGCAGCTTGTCGTGGACGCTGTGGTAAAGCGCGCCCACCGTGCCGGCGACCGTCCTCGCGCTCTCTTCGTCCATCGCCCTCAAACCTTCTCTGTCACTCGATATTCGAGGTACCGCCCAAACAGTAATCGTGTATGGGCCTCGAAAGCTGGCAGGACGCTGAGCACCAGGCCCACGATCGGGTACAGAAAGTACTGCAGGTAGACGACGCCCCTCTTCCACAGCGGCCACGAAGCAGGCTTCGGCGGAAGGATGCGGATCTCGAAATACAGAAAGAAGATGACGGTGGAGAGCGTGATCCCGAGCAGCACACCCGAGACGTTCCACAGCGCCTGCCCCATGTCGGTGAGCGAGAAGTCGACGCTGACCCAGATCGGCACAGAAGCACCGAACATCAGGAGGACGGGCAGGAAGATCCAGTTGAGGTGATTGAGAAACAGGTTCATGAAGCGGCGGAAGCGCAGCCAGATCGGAATCTCCGGGTGCTTGAAGAAGCGCGCCAGCACGTAAGGCACGTCGGTGATCCCCCACGCCCAGCGTTTGATCTGGTTGTACTGGCTCATGTGCGTGGAGGCATAGTCACGTGAGTTGGGCGAGTCGCCGTAGATGGGCAGCCACACCGACCTGACGGAGAAGCGCTCGCCAAAAGTGAAGAACGCCTTCCAGTAGAACCGAGAGTCCTCGGGGATCACGTCTTTGTCCCAGTAACCGACCTTCTGCACGAAGTCGAGGCTGCACGTGTAGCTCGAGAACGCGACCAGCCGGTGCGGCTGAGAGTGCAGGAACATCTGCCACTGCGACGTGCTCGCGGACATGATGCGCACGGCCATGGGCACCTGCCAGATGTTGTTGTGGAACAGAGGCACCGGCTGCCAGATCACGTAGTCGCGCAGAGGTTCGCGGGCGTGATGCCAGCTGATCCAGGCGAAGTACTGGGGGTGCACGCGGTAATCGGAGTCGAGGTCGGTGATCAGGACCTTGCTGAGATCGAAGCCCTCCTCGGTCAGGACTCGCACCATCCAGCGGCCGCCCCAGTTCATCGCCGCCGACTTGCCGATGACGATTCCCGGCTCGAGCGGGTCTTTGATGTGATAGAAGCCGCGCAGCCGGTGCCCGAACTTCTCCTTCAGCCGGGCCACGTTCTCCCATCCAGGCTTGTCGGTCTCGCGGGTGATGATGCCGACCAGCTTCAGCTCGTCGGGGTAGTTGGCGTCCACGATCGCCTGCACTGTCCGCTCGAGAACGTGGTACGGCTCGGTGTAGGTCGGCACCACGCACAGTTGCAGTAACTGAAGCGGGTCAAGATTCCCGGCGGCCTGGTCCTGGCGGCATAGGTCCAGCCAGTCTCGTTTCATGTCCCGCTGCATGCGGAAAAGGCTGCTGTATACGCCGATCACGACCGTGACGGCACGCACCACCCAGTAGGCGTCGAAGATGAGGACCGCCCAGGCGACGACGATCGCCCCGGGCAGCTTGAACACGATCGGAATCCACGCCGGTGCCCCGAGTAGGATCCACGTCACCGCCCCGGGAGCGGCCTCGAAGAAGCGGGCGCCGAACCGGCGGAGGGCGTGCTCCCACGCCGGCGCGGCCGGCTGGGCCTCGAGCACGGACATGGCCCGATTATGGGCTGGAATACGAAATGGGCCGGCGCCCTTGTAATGGTCATGAACAAGCTTCAGCACTTCGACGGCCCGACTTTCGAGGCCGACGTGCTCAACGCAGCGGAGCCTGTGGTCGTGGACTTCACCGCGGAGTGGTGCCCGCCGTGCCACATGCTGTCGCCGGTCGTGGAGCGCCTGGCGGAAGAGTTCGCCGGCAAGGTAAAGATCGGCAAGCTCGACGTCGACGCCAACCAGGAAATCGCGATCCGTTATGGGGTCATGGGGATCCCGACGCTGGGTCTCTTTCGGGACGGCAAGCTCGTTGACCGCATGGTCGGCTACCCGGGCGGCCATGCTCCGATTCGCGAGTGGATCGAGAAGACTACGAACGAAACCATCGTCAGAAATTAGACCGCGGGGTTAGGCGGCTGGGTGAAATGCCCAGCCGCTTTTTTTGCCGACATCGCCTTGGCGGCCGGGTTCATCCCGACCGCGACCTTGTCTTCGACGTCTGCCAAACGTTGTGCCGAGTGACTACTTAAATAAGTCCAAACCGTATACCGGAATGGGCGCAGCGCCTGCGGCGAAGCCGCACGCGCGATGAGGGAAAACCATCTGGGTTTTCCCTCATACCTCTAGTGACCCCACATCGCGCGTTCCGCGTGTTGCACGGTTTCCGCGCCATGTTCCCCTGTGCGGATTCGTACCGCGTCTTCGACTCCGATCACGAAGATCTTCCCATCGCCGACCTCGCCGTTACCGGTCCGGCCGGCCACCGCGAGCTTGTCCACCACCGTGCCGACGATCTCCGACTTCATCACCGCCTCGACCTTGAGTCGCGGCCGCAGCGAGATGTGCACGGCCGCACCGCGGTACTTCTCCGTGTATCCGCGCTGCGCCCCACAACCCTTGACTTCGGTCACCGTCACTCCCGAGACGCCGCACTCGTCCAGCACGTCCTGGACCTCCTGCAGCCGTTCGTGGCGAATGATCGCGACGACCATCTTCATGGCAAGTCCGCTTCCGTTTGCGCTCACGCCGGTAACACCTCCTTGTGCGAGGCCGGCACCGGTTCGTGGTTCGGGTGCGGGTTGACGGTCGGAGTGTCCGGCTGCCGGTACACGCCACCTGGGACCGGCATGAACGACTCGGGGTAACCCCACATGCCGTGCTCGCTGATGTCCAGGCCCTCCATCTCTTCGCCGGCCGAAACACGCAGGCCGACCGTCTTCTTGATGATCCAGAAGAGACCGTAGCTCAACGTGAACACGGTGACAAACGCGACCCCGACCGCGATCGCCTGCGCACCCAGCTGGTGGAAGCTGCCCGTGTAGAACAGTCCGCCCTGGCCCACGCCGTTGAACTTCGCGAGCGCCGGGGTTGTGAACAAGCCGCAGCTCAGTGTGCCCCAGATGCCGGCAAGTCCGTGCGCCGGAAGCGCGCCGACCGGGTCGTCCAGGTACTTGTCGATGACGAGCACGCCGCCCACGACGATCACGCCGGCGACGGCGCCGATCACGATGGCGGCCCACGGCTCGACGTAACCCGAGGGCGCCGTGATGGCGACGAGCGCGGCGATCGCGCCGTTGCCGATCATGCCGACGTCCATCGTCTTGGTGATCAGGTAGATCGTGGCGAGAGCCGCCACGGCGCCGGCCGCCGCGGCCAGGTTCGTGACCACGACGATGTCAGCGAAGTGGAGGTTGGTCGCGTTCAGCGTCGAGCCTGGGTTGAAGCCGAACCAGCCGAACCACAGGATCAAAACGCCGAGCTGGGCAAGCGGCATGTTGTGACCGGGGATCGCGTTCGACCGGCCCCGCTCGTACTTGCCGATGCGCGCGCCGAGCAGCAGCAGGCCCGCCAGGCCGGCGGTGGCGCCTGTCAGGTGCACCACCGTCGAGCCGGCGAAGTCCTGCGAGCCGAGCGTCGCCATCAAGAAGCCACCGCCGAACAGCTGGTGGCTGATGAGCGGATAGATGAAGGCGGCAAATGGAACGCCGAACAGGATGTAGACGATGAACTTGGTGCGCTCGATCATCGTGCCCCAGACGATCGCGAGCGAGACGGCGCAGAACACGAACTCGAAGAACCACTTGGCGGCGGCCGGCGTGGTGCTGGCCGCGATCGCCGGCAGGTTCAGCTGCGATCCGGGGCTGAAGGTCGGGAAGAAACCGCTCCCGCCGATGAAGGCGAAAACGCCACCGGCGCCGAAGGCGAAACCGAAGCCGACCGCCCAGTAGGCGATGGAGCTTACGCTCAGGTTGGTCACGACCTTGGCGACCACCGTGCCGACGTTCTTCATGCGGCTGAATCCGACTTCGAGCATCGCGAACCCGGCCTGCATGAACATAACCAGGCAGGCGGCCACGATCACCCAGACCGTGTCGGCCGCCACGCCTGCGGCCTGCGTCGCCGTGGTGTCGTCGGCAAAAACCGCGATCGGAATGAGCGCGGCGAGCACGGCGACTCCCGCCGAGATGGCAAGCATGCGTCGGCGGCGAATGAGCGCTTTCCAGAAATCCATAGGTACCGGCAACGACGTCACCTCCGTGTCTTCTCCCTGGCGCCAGTGGGCGCGCTTGCTGATGTCGCTCAGCCTATGGACTGGCGGTCGGGCTCAAACACGTGTGGACTCGACGAATTGGCGAGCAACATCTTGTGCGTTTGGCACGAGGCTGCCGCCCCTGTTGATATCCCAAATTCGTGCGAACCGCACAGAAAGGAAGGCCGCCAATTCGTGCCAGGCTCACCTGATCCTTTGGCCGGCCGCTTCCTACGATCGCTCTGGGGCCCGTCAAATCTCGGGTATCTCGTGGAGGGTGTTCATGGCAGTTGAGACAAAGTCGGTCAGCAAGACGAGTCCGCGCGAGGTCCTGGAACGCGCGAAGGCGGAGGGCGTCGAAGTCGTCGACATCCGGTTCGTCGACCTTCCAGGCACCTGGCAGCACTTCAGCCTTCCCCTGGATGAGCTCGAAGTCGACAGCTTCAAGGAAGGCCTCGGATTCGACGGCTCGAGCATTCGTGGCTTCCAGTCCATCGACGAGAGCGACATGCTCCTCATCCCAGACCCGGACTCGGCCACGATCGACCCGGTCCTTTCCCACAAGACGCTTTTCCTGATCTGCGACGTGGTCGACCCGATCACGCGCGAGCCCTACTCGCGCGACGCGCGCTTCATCGCCAAGAAAGCCGAGGAGCACCTTCGCAGGTCGGGCATCGCCGACATCAGCTACTGGGGCCCCGAGGCGGAGTTCTACCTCTTCAACTCGCTCCGGTTCGACCAGAACGCCCACAGCGGCTACTACTACATCGACTCGGAAGAGGGCATCTGGAACTCGGGCAAGAACTCCGAGCCCAACCTCGCGTTCCGGCCGCGGCACAAGGAGGGCTACTTCCCCGTGCCGCCGACCGACAAGCTCCAGGACCTGCGCTCCGAGATCATGCTCAAGCTGATCGACGCGGGCGTCCGCGTCGAGGTGCAGCACCATGAGGTCGGCACCGCGGGCCAGGCCGAGATCGACATGCGGTTCGACTCGCTGACCAAGATGGGCGACAAGATGATGGTCTACAAGTACGTCATCAAGAACGTAGCGGCGCAGCACGGATACGTCGCGACCTTCATGCCCAAGCCTCTCTACCAGGACAACGGCTCCGGGATGCACGTGCACCAGAGCCTCTGGAAGGATGGCGAGAACCTGTTCGCCGACGCGCAGGGTTACGCTGGGCTGAGCCAGACCGCCGTTTACTACATCGGCGGCTTGCTCAAGCACGCGGCGGCGCTGCTCGCGATCTGCGCGCCGACCACGAACTCGTACCGCCGGCTCGTGCCCGGCTACGAGGCCCCGATCAACCTCGTGTACTCGAAGCGCAACCGCTCAGCCTGCGTTCGCATCCCCATGTACTCGACCAACCCGAAGACCAAGCGCGTCGAGTTCCGCTCGCCGGACCCGGCGGCCAACCCGTACCTGGCGTTCTCGGCCTGCCTGATGGCCGGCCTCGACGGCATCAAACACAAGATCCTTCCGCCAGAGCCCGTGGACAAAGACATCTACGAGCTCGAAGGCGAGGAGAAGGCGAAGATCAAGTCAGTGCCCGGCTCACTCGCCGAAGCGCTCGACGCGCTCGAGAAGGACAATGCGTTCTTGCTCGAGGGCGGCGTCTTCACCAAGGACGTGGTCGAGACCTGGATCGACTACAAGCGGAAGAAGGAAGTCGACCCGGTCGCACTGCGGCCGCACCCGTGGGAGTTCATGCTCTACAGCGACGTCTAGAACGCACTACCCCGAGGGCCTCGGCTCGCGCCGAGGCCCATTCTTGTTTTTAGACTTGCGTCAATTTGGCGCGTCTGGCGGCAGCGGTGCGCTAAAAAGCATCCGGGGAGGCGGCTACATCCCGAGCATGGCGCGCGCGCGTAGGGCGATCGAGATCGCGACGCGCGTTTCCGGGTCGTCCAGCTGCAGGCCGGTCAGAGCTTGAATGCGCTCGACGCGATACGTCATCGAGTTGATATGGATCCCAAGCTGCCGCGAGGCGGCTCGCCGGATCCAGCGCGCCGCAGAAAGCGCCTCCAGCGTTTCCAGCAGCGGCGTGTCGCGCGACCGCGCGTACTGCAGCAGCGGGCCGAGCAGCTCGTCGACGAACCTGCGCAGCGCTTCGGGACTCTGCACCTCGAGCAGCAGGCGGAATGCACCCAGCGATCGGTAGGACGCGACCCGTCCTCGGCTTCCGGCGCGGCGGGTGAGGCGCAGCGCCTGGCGCGCTTCAATGTGGGAACGCGCAAGCTCTCCGACCCCGTTGGCGATGTTGCCGATGCCGACCGACCCTGAGCCCGGCTTCATCACCGGAGCGGCGGCGGCAAGGACCTGGGCCGCCAACTTCTCCACCGTCGCCAGGTCGTTCGCGAGCTCGTCCGGCACCAGGAACACGGCGGACGCCGGGCGGACTAGGGTCAACGCGCCAGGCAGTCGAGAGCGGACAAGCCCGTTGAGGGCCCCGTCCAGGCGATCCTGCTGACCGCGCGCGGCGAGGGCCGCCTCGGTCTTGTCGTCGTCGGCCTCGAGCACGACGACCCAGGCACGCTGCGGTAGGCGGTGACCCAGGCGCTCGGCCTGGCGGGCTATGCGCTCCGCCTCCTCCGCCTCCAGGCCACCGGCGAGGACCTCCTCGACGAGGTCGCCACGCAGGCGGCGCTCGACCTCCGCGGCGGCGCGCTCCTTCGCCAGCTCCAGCGCGAGGATGGTGGACCCATGCTCCAGCGCACGAACCCGTCCCTCGGCGTCCATCTTCTCCTCGTCCACACCGACAGCGAGGAGGCCCAGCATCTCCGCCCCCGCACGCACTGGGACCACGTCGAGCGGGCGCGGGGGCCGTCCCGCATTGATTCGCAGCTCGCGCCCGATCGCGCCCGCGGTCGCGGGGACGTGGATTCGCTGCGGCATCCCGTCGGATGACTCCCCCGCTCCCCGCACGCGATATCCGTCGGCGGAGTAGAGCGCGGCGCGCCCGCCCGCCAGCGAACCGATGACGTCGAGGATCGAGTGAATGCCGGCGCCTTCGAGCGAGAGCTTGGTGAACCGCTCGTGGATGTCGTGCGAGAGCCGGATCTCGGCCAGCTGCACCTCGGTGCGGCGCTGCAGCTCACTTCGCTCGAGGATCCCGGCGACCTGGGCGGCGATCGCGCGCAGGAAGTCGATGTCGCCGGAGTTGAACTCGCGCCGCTCCGTGCTCTGCACGTTGATCACACCGACCAGGCGCGGGCCCGACTCGATCGGCACCGACGCCATGGAATGAAACCGGTCTTCGTCGAGCCCGGGCACCCACTTCCAGTGCGGCTCCTGGCTCACGTCCGGCACGACCGCCGGCCGTCGCGACTCGGCGACCCAACCGGTGATGCCCTCCCCCACCTTCATGGTGACCTTGCCGACCATGTTTTCGTTGAGACCGTTGGTGGCGGTGAGCAGGAGCTCGCGGCCGGTCAGCAGATAGAGCGAGCACACATCCGTGCCGATGGCTGAGGTCGTCTCCCTGATGATCAGCTCGAGCAGCTCGTCGGGACGCTGGGTCGAGGCCGCGGCCTGGGCCAGGCGGACGAGGAAGTTCAGCTCCCGGGCGGCGAGGCTGGAGTCGGGGACCCCGGTCGTCACCTGCACGCCCGCCACGTTACGTCTCGTCTTCATGCCAGGTCTCGTGTAGATAACACAATGAACTACCTGCTGGCTAGTGTGGCACGTACAGGCTGGCATTTTGGCCTGCGGACGCTAGTGTTAGGCGGCAAGGTGTCGTCAACACACTCCGGTCAGTGGCGCGAGCACTTCGCCGGGGTGGACATGCCGGTCCCGGTCCTCGGTGGTGGAACCATCACCGGGATCAACTTCGACAACGCCGCGAGCACGCCGCCGCTCAAGCGCGTGCGCGACCTGGTCAACGGCTTTTCGGACGTGTACTCGAGCGTCCATCGGGGCACCGGTTACAAGTCGCGGCTGTCAACCGAGGCGTACGAGCAGGCCCGCGAGCGCGTGGCGCAGTTTTTGGGCGTCGACGAGAAGCACCAAGTGGTCATCTTCGTCAAGGGGACGACCGACGCTCTGAACCGGATCGCCGCCGAGGAGGCGCGGCTCGACGGGCGCCAGGTGCTGGTCACCGAGATGGAGCATCATGCCGACCTCCTCCCCTGGCGGCATCGCAGCGGCCACGTGATGGTCGGCTTGTCGGACGACGGGCACATCGACCTCGATGCGATCGAGGCCGCGCTGAAGCAAAGCCACGGCAAGATCAGCCTGGTGGCGGTGTGCGGCGCCTCGAACGTAACGGGGTTCGTGTCCCCCATCCACGACGTGGCCGAGCTGGCGCATCAATACGGCGCCCGGATCTCGATCGACGCAGCACAGCTGGCGCCCCATCACCGCATCGACGTGCGGCCGGCGAATGATCCGCGGCACCTGGACTTCGTGTCGCTTTCGGGACACAAGATGTACGCGCCCTACGGCGCTGGAGTCCTCGTCGCGCCGCGCGAATTCTTCGCCGGCGCGCCTGAGGTCATGGGCGGCGGCGCGATCGACATCGTGACCTGGGACGACACCGTGTGGGCCGACCTGCCGGACCGCGAAGAAGCCGGGTCGCCGAACGTGATCGGCGCGGTCGCGATGGGCGCGGCCATCGAAACGCTGCTCGAGCTTGGCTTCGACGAGATGCTCGACCACGAAGCCGCTCTCGGATCGCGAATGCTCAGCGGGCTGAGCGACATCGGCGGGGTCGGCGTCCTCGGGAGCGTCGAAGCATGCACGCCCGGCGCCCGGTTGGGGCTGGCCAGCTTCGTCGTCGATGGGCTCCATCACGGCCTGGTCGCTGCGGCGCTCAGCCACGAGTGGGGTATCGCCGTGCGCCACGGATGCTTCTGCGCAAACCCCTACGTCTTCCACCTCCTGCACATGGGCAGGGATGACGTCGTCGCGGTCGAGGGCGAGGTCACGGCCGGCCGGCGCACAGCTCTACCCGGCGCGGTCCGCGCGAGCCTTGCTCCTTACAACACAGAGGCCGAGGTCGACCGGTTTTTGGAAGCGGTTCGCCAGGTCGCCCGCGGCAAGATCAAGGCGACATACGAGCAGGCAGCCGATGGCACTTATGCGCCCGCGGGCGGGTGGCCACGGGTCCCGAGCCTGCTCCACGCTTTCATGAAAGACTAGTCAGCGCGATGGTCAAGCTTATCGTCGAGGTCCTGCTCGCGATCTTCCTGCATCCGGTCGCTTTCGTCCTCTGCGTGATCGACATCGTGAATCGCAAAGAGATGGGCGGATTGGCGAAGGTGCTGTGGATCATCATCAGCTTCTTCTGGGGCATCGGCCCGATCCTTTACATCCTTCTTGGCGGCGGTAAGTTCTGGTAAGTCGCTGAGCGGATGAGGGACCGCGCGGCGACCAGGGCACTGGTGCTCGGTCTGCTCGCGCTGCCGTTCGGCCTGTTCGCGCCGTTTGCGATTTTCAGCGGCGCGCGCTCCCTGCGCCGGATTCGGGCTTCGGGCGGGGAGCTGCATGGAGCCGCGAGCGCCACCGCCGGCCTGATCGCGGGGCTGATCGGTTTGATCACGCTTGCGGCCGGGACCGTCTACTGGTTCCTCGCCTCGTGATCGGGCGCGTCCTGATCGCGCTCCTGGTCGTCATCGTTGCGCTGATCACCTATCCGGGCGCGCTGCTGGTATCCCTCGCGACGCGCATCGCGCCGGCGCCCAACGCGACGCCTGGTCCTCCGGGCGCGCTTCCCTGGCTGCATGTCGCGCATCCCGGCGGAGGCATTCCGTACATCGCCGACGACCAGGGCCGGATGGTCTTGCTGCACGGCGCCATTCCAGCGTCGCTGCTCGAGTTCGGGCCCAGCATGGGTCCGCTCTACCCGCTCGACCCGGCGGCCTACGCGAATCGCCAGTGCCCTCCGAACTCCCCGTCGAGCCGTTATCCGCCTCTGTGCCAGGTCGACCTCGAGGAGATGGCCCGTCTGGGTTTCAACTCGATCCGCCTGGCCCTCTCGTGGAGCCTGCTCGAGCCCGAGCGCGGCCAGTTCAACACGACGTACCTTGACCGGGTCGCTCAAATCGTCGATTGGGCCCGCGAGCTCCACATGTACGTCATCGTCGACATGCACCAGAACGCGTACTCCCACTACGTGGGGGCCGGCGACTCGACGGTCGACCTCTCATACGACAGCGGCGCGCCGCAGTGGGCAACGTTCACTGACGGGCTGCCTTCCCACGTGTACCAGAAACAGCGAGAGCTCAACCCGGCCGTTCTCGAGGCGACCACGAACTTTTGGTACGACCGCGATGGGATCCAGGACGAATATCTGTCCACGCTCGCTTTTGTAGCGAAACGCTTCAGGGATGAGCCGGTTGTCGCCGGCTACAGCGTCTATAACGAACCGCTTCCCGGATGGAACCTGCCGCCTGGCTTCGAAGACCTGCTGCTCTTTCCTTTCTATAGGCGGGCCATCGATGCGATCACAGGCGTCCATGACGGGCTGCCGTGCTGGTCTGGGTTTTTCATGCCGGCTCCGTGCGGCTACCGCGATCTAGGCGTCGACGACCGGCGTCACCTGGTGTTTCTCGACGCGGGTCTCCTGCGCCAGGTGACCGACTTCCCGACGCACCTCGGCCCGCCGGTGAGCTCCTATCCCAATGTCGTGCTGTCGATCCATGCCTACACGCACGTCTTCACTGTCGACAACTTGCTGCCTCAGCTGGTTTCCAGCACCAGCTATCCGTGGGGCGGCTACGACCAGAGCTATTCCCTTGCTGAGCGCGAGGCCAGAGCGATGAACGCGGCACTGTTAATTGCGGAGTTCGGCAACTCGCCGACCACCGACAACTCGATCCTGAAGGCCCAGCTCGCTGAGCAGGAACGGCATGACACAGGTTTTGCGTTCTGGCCGTGGAAAGAGAACGGCAGCGGCTGGGGCGTGTATGCCCCACCGACCTCGCCCGCCGACTCTAGCGGATGCCTGCGCGCCTCCCGAGAGCGAATGCTGGCCCGGGTCTACCCGCGGTTGAGCGCGGACCCCACCCCCACCTATCACTACGACGCATTGGACGGCAGCTTCACGCTGAAGGCCAGCGGACGCAGCGGTGATCCCTCCACGGTCGTCTACCTGCCGCTGGAGGTGACCGGCCAGATCACCGCCTCGGGCGCGGTTCGGGCGGTGGTCAGTCGCGAGACCGATGGAGGACGCGTCATCCTCGCCGCCCCAACCGGGGGTGGTTTTGTCATTGCGGTCGCGCCGGCGCCCCTGACGCTTGCTGGATGCGCCTAGGCCTTCCCAAGGCAGATCACAGGGGACGAATATACCGTCGTCCGGATGACCCGACATGGGCTAATCTGCAACTGAAGGGTGGGAAGCCGACCAGCGACATCTGGCCGCGTTGGCGCATCCAAAAAGGGCCTGAACGGCAGAAACGCACCAGCGCAGAAGAACGGGGCGATCAGGTACCGCCCTGCGACCAACGGCGAGCTAGCAGCTGAGCCGTCGGTCAAGCTCGTCGCCGTATCCAAGTCCTTCGGTCGCCGCGCGGTCCTCAAAGGCGTCAACTTCAGCGTCGCCCCCGGTGAGCTGGTCGAGGTGACCGGGCCGAGTGGCTCGGGCAAGACCACCTTGCTCCGCCTCGTCCACGGCCAGCTGCGGGCGAATGCCGGCGAGCTGTGGGTCCGCGGCCGTGGGCTCCACCGCTGGTGGCGACGGGGCCTGGGTGGCATGCGGCGCGAGGTTGCCTTCGTGTTCCAGGAGCAGCGCCTGCTGCCACGTCTCAACGCTTTCGAGAACATCGTCCTGCGCCAACTCGATGCGCGGCATGGCAGCCTCGCGCCGGCAAGAGGTGGCCGTGACCCAGCTGCTCGGCGCACGCGGATGGATGGTGCGAGGACCGTTCGTGGTCGAAGGCCTGATGACCGGCGCTCTGGCCGGCGCGCTGATCACCCACCTGCTCGAAGAGGCTGCCGCGGCAGGCACGACGGTCATCGTGGCGACCCACCGGCATACCTTCGCGGCGAGCCGCATCCTCCGGCTGCCCAGCGAGAAGGTGGTGACGAACGGAGCCCGGCGCCCCGCGATCAACGGCAACGGCCACGCCAACGGACACCAGAACGGGCGTAGCAACGGTGGCTCGAACGGAAACGGGAACGGCCACGCGAAGGGAGCCCCGAGCCCGCTCGCCTGGTGGCGAGTGGTGATCCCCGCGCGCGAACGGCAGCGCAAGGCGCCGAAGGCGCCTCGACTCGCACTCTGGCGGCGCTCCGCCGCCTTCTTCGCGAACGGCTACCGCCTCGTCGTGCTGAACGGCCTGCGCAGCTGGAGTCGAGACGCGAGGCTGACCACGCCGGTCATCGGCACGATCGCTCTGCTCCTGATGCTGTGCGGCACACTCGCCCTGGTCGGCATAGCCGTGGAAGGTGCGGTCGCAGACCAGGCAAGCCAGGCGTCGATCGTGCGCGTGTACCTGGCTTCGGACGCGACGCCTGATGCAGTCGCCGCGCTCAAGGCCAGGCTCGCGGCGGACTCGCGCGTGGCATCCGTCACGTTCCTGACGCCCGAGCAGGCCCTCGCCGAGGCGAGCAAGCGGCCCGGCCTCGACAGCCTCGCCAGCCTCAGCTC
>WNGG01001162.1_pt1 | contig 54442 bp, 47 predicted proteins | sample 5400661 | NCBI WGS metagenome assembly WNGG01 (sample SAMN13153372, study PRJNA577476) | soil metagenome | isolation source: 100 cm soil or saprolite under Garry oak tree replicate 1 | place: USA:California | collected 2016-06-15 | reverse complement strand
GGTCTTTTTAGCTGCTTCCAGAAGTTTTTTTCCCGAAAAGGAAGAGGCAATAGCTTTTTGTTGGGCCTTGTCTTCTCGATTCGTTGGGTTTCCCTTTCACCCTCAGGAAAAGCTCAACTGGGAGTTTTTCAACAGGCTGAGACAGAGTCGGAACTGGCGGCTCACGACGGAGTATAGCCAGGGCAAGCCATGAGCACAAGGCGATGAAGAAAAAATAGCAAAAACAGGTTGAGTTCACTTTCCAAAACAGAAATCGGCACTTTCCTCTTTGCGAGGAGTCGATAAAGACGCAACGCTCAAACAGTGGGTTGTTCGTCTGCTCTTCCTGCCGGAGCGGACGGCACTTTTACGCCGTCGATGTAGATGTGGCGCAGCCCTTGCAGGATACGCTCTGAAGAAAAGCCACGCTCTTGCCGTTGGAAGCGATAAACCATGGGATGAAGTGCGGCTAAAATGGCATCGGCTGTGTAAGGGACATCGAGCGGAGCCAACTCTCCACGCCTCACTGCCTCAGTAAGTAGCCCTGCAAACAATTCGTGCAACCAGAGATACCAGGGCGAACGCTGGTACGGAATGTGCCGGGAGAGATCAGATTCGTTGCACGGCCCATCTCGCCTCTCTGTTCCGGCAACGGGTCCTCCCATGGTGCCTTGCTCTTCGAGGAACAGGACCAGTTTTGCCAGCACACTCTCCAGCCGTTCAAGCGCAGGAGAGGTCGAGGCTTTCGCCAACAGTGCCGCGATCTCTTCTGCGAATCGCTCATAATGCTCGAGCAACAAATCCATACAGAGTTCGCCCTTATTGGCATACCGGCGATACAGTGTCCCCTGCCCAATCCCGGCAGCCCGGGCAATCTGATGCATGCTGACCGCCTCAACGCCCTGCTCGGCGAAGAGGTGCCGCGCAACCTCCAGAATGCGCTGGCGATGCTCTGCTGCATCGCGCCGTTCGTGCCGCTTCTCCCCCCGGAACAGCTCCGGGATGCCAGAAGGCCAGACACAATCGTGGAATTCTTCTCTCACTCAGCTCCCTCTTGACAAGTGGACAACTGTCCGTTACAATAGCACATGTGGACGATTGTCCACATAGAGTGTACCACATCGTACCGGGACGGTCAAGACACGCGTCACCCAGAGGTTGTCTGCCTGCCTGGTAGGCAGACGGGCGGCAGACAAGCAGAGGAACTGCAGCCGTTCGTTTGCAAGAACAAAGAACATGGAGAGATAGACCTATGTTTAAGCTCATACTCAAAGTGATGATTCCTACGACCGTCTTTTTGTACAGGTTGACCGGTGGGGTCATAGGTGGGAGGGTACAAACATTGCCGGTCCTCTTGCTCACCACCACTGGGCGCACATCTGGCAAACCGCGAACCGTGCCAGTGGCGTATCTCAGAGACGGTTCCACCAACGTGATCATCGCCTCCTATGCCGGTCTGCCCCGGCACCCGGCATGGTTTCTCAATCTAGAGAGCCACCCGGAGGCGACCATTCAGTTGAAGAAGCGACAGATGCAGGTGAAAGCCGAGACAGCGAACCAGGAGAAGAAGCGTGAACTGTGGGCACGCTTGATGGAGGTAGCTCCTGGGTACGCGGACTACCAGAAGCGCACCAGCCGAGATATCCCGATGGTGATCCTGCACCCCATAGATGAACGCGGAGAGAAGAGGTCAGCATAACCATTCCTCTGGAAGTCCGTACTTTCCTCTTTGAACGGAAACTTTTGCACATGAGAAAGGGAAAAAGATGAGTAGATTCACATCAGCAGAGATAGCGTATCTGCAGAGTCAACGCCTTGGTCGCCTGGCAACGACCAATGAGAAAGGCGATCTTCACGTTGTCCCGGTAGGCTTTCGCTACAACCCTGAGACGGATACCATCGATATTGGCGGACACAATTTCGCCACAAGCAAGAAATATCGTGAGGCGCTTCGTCATGGGCGTGTGGCCTTTGTCGTGGATGATGTTTTACCGCCCTGGCAACCGCGCTTCGTCGAGGTGCGAGGAACCGTCCAGGCGTTTTCAGAAGGGGGGAAGGAGATCATGCCGGCCTTCTCGACTGAGTTCATCCGTATCACTCCCACGTATATTGTTTCTCTGCTCATGACCAAAGATATGTCGCAATATGGTCCGGGTGAAATACAAACGAATAGCCGCAAGGTGGAATAAATGTGGCAGTCGCACTCTCTACCTCACAGCTCTTGAGTTTTGAGAGGGGAAAGTATGCACCTGCTCTCAAAGTCTGGCAAGATCTGGAAACGCGTACGCTGCGTGGTATGACTGAGCTCGAACAGGCTCTCCTGCGCCGTCTGTTGCAACAGGCGGTCTCCAATCTTTCCTGAAGGGGATGCTTTGCCATTTTTTTTACACAAAAAGTTTGTCGGCTGATTAAAAGAAAGGACGATTGATCATGGAACATTCGGAGAAAACTATTCTGGTGTTTGGCGCAACAGGACAGCAGGGGTCCGCTGTGGCTTCCCATCTTCTCAAAGATGGTTGGAAGGTGCGCGCCCTGGTTCGCAATCCCAAGAGCGATCAGGCCCAGGCCCTGCAACAGCGGGGGATAGAGCTGGTCCAGGGTGATTTGAACCAGCCCTCCTCACTCCAGGAGGCGATGAAGGGGGTGTACGGCGTCTTCAGCATGCAAACCCCCGCTGAAGGTACTGCTGCGGAGATTCGGCAGGGCAAAGCGGTGGCCGATGCTGCGCTCCAGGCGGGTGTCAGTCATCTGGTTTACTCATCGGTTGGTGGCGCTGAACGGAAGACAGGCATTGCGCATTTCGAGAGCAAGTGGCAGATAGAAGAGTATATTCGTGCCCTGGGCCTGCCCGCGACCATTCTTCGTCCTGCCTTTTTTATGAGCAACCTGTTTCGTTATTATGGCGTCAAAGAGGAAGCCGATGGCACCCTGACTCTCACTCAGGCGCTGCGTCCACAGACACGCCTGCAAATGATTGCGGTTGAGGATATTGGCAAATGCGCTGCTCTGGCCTTTGCACATCCTGAGACCTTCCTGGGCAAAGCCATCGAGATCGCGGGAGACGCTCTGACTCCTTCACAGATTGCAGAAAGCATTGAGCACGCAACAGGGAAACCAACTCGCTTTGTCGAACTCCCTGGAGAGCAGTTGCGGAGCTTTGATGCCGAGTCGGCCAACATGTATGAGTGGTTCAATCAGTCTGGTTATCAGGCTGATATTCCCGCTTTGCGCGAGCTTCATCCAGAGCTTCTCACATTGGATGCTTGGCTGCGACAGGCCGACTGGCTGGCAGAATAGGAGTCAGCGTATCTCAACCGTTGCCGACCGTGTTCAGGTTGGGATACGCTACTCCCTCCACCACTTACGCAATTCTTTTTGAACGATCATCCGGGGAGAGTTCTGACCCTATTCTGATTGTTGTGCTACTAAAGATCAGCCATCCCAAAGATGGGAGAGAAGATGGTAACGTACAGGTAAGCTGATCGGGAAGGGTTTGTTAACAGGCGAGCATGATCCCATCGACACACGTTTATAGACACGGAAAGAGGAGGAACATATGAATAGGTTCACAGCGGAGGAAATAGCGTATTTACAGAGTCAACGGCTTGGGAGAATGGCAACCGTCAACGAGAAGGGAGATCTTCATGTCGTCCCAGTTGGCTTTCGCTACAATCCTGAGCACGATACCATCGATATAGGCGGACATAACTTCGTTGCCAGCAGAAAATACCGCGAGGCTGTTCGTCATGGGCGTATCGCCTTTGTCGTTGATGATGTCCTGCCTCCCTGGAAACCGCGCTTCGTGGAGGTGCGAGGGACGGTTCAGGCGTTTTCTGAAGGAGGGAAAACGATCAATGAACAGTTTGCGTCTGACATGCTGCGTCTGACACCCACCTATATCGTTTCTTTCGGGATCAACGACGACGGCATCATGCCGGGTTCGCAGCAGAAGGTCAATTACCACGGTCGAAAGGTAGAGTAAGCACAGGACCAGGGAACAGCCAGGCTGTTCCCTGAAGGCCTTCTCCAATGGCCTGTCGTGAGTTTTTTGACGAACTGGAACAACAGCCTGCATGAATTGGCTTGTGGAGAGGGATGCGCGACAAAGAGCCTCTGGAGAGAACCAGCTTTTCTCCCACTGGCTTGAGCTCCTTGTAGAGCGCTTTGAAGCCATTTGTTGTCTCCTCTCGTCAAAAACTCCTGACCGGCCTAACTGTTCAGATTATCCCTGTATTGCCCGCTACTTTGCGGCTGAGTGCCGTAAGCGGGGTGATCGGCATCTTCATCGGATTGCTCGCTGGGTTAGGGATCTCAGCAGCCCTGGGGTTGCCGTTGGTGGTGAGTCTGCTCGCAGTCCTGATTGCATTCGGCGTGGCAGCGATCATCGGCCTCGGACTCTACTCAGCAGTGCAAGCCGTCTACCCTACCATTTTATCCCATGCAAGTTTATCACCAATCAAATTTATCGATGAGAAACCTGCGGCTGTAATGCAGGAGAATCGGGCTGCCGTGAGGGCAGACTGCGGGTGCGGAGACAGCGGATAATGCTGTTAAGAGCGCTCCCTGTTCATCCATGCCCAGGGCGCGGCCACGGCGCAGGGCAGAACGGCAGGCCAGGCCAATCAGCAAGTGATCTTCCCAGTCTGTACTATCTTCGGAGGCAATCTCAGCCAGTTCCGGTAGATGTCCCGCCAGTTGCTCCTGTCCGACACCGCTGGGCACTGAACGGATGAGGAAACTTCGTCCACCAAACCGCTCGCACTCCAATCCCAGGTCGCGCAATACCGGTAAACGCTGCTCAAATAGCTCCGCCTGAGATCGCTTCAACTCAACGACGACAGGCTCCAGCAGGAGATGTGAGTCGGTCCACTCGTCTTCCGCATCAACCCTTACCCCCATATGTTTACTACGCAGGTGCTCGTAAATCACACGTTCGTGCGCGCGGTGCTGGTCCACGAGATATAAGCTGCCATCAGGGGCCTCCGCAAGGATGACCGCCTGCTGTAGTTGCGCAAGCGGGCGGAGCGTCGCCAGTATTTCAGCCGCACCGGGAGTGGCAGTCTCGGCCTTATAGCCTTCCGCAGATTCCGCGACGTGCAATCCACGTCGGCGAGGACCTGGAAGGCGGCGCTGGTAGACGAGTTCGGGACCTGGGAAATGCGTCGAAGAGGGCAGGGCAGGACTGCGTTCCAGGACGGACTGGACGGCCTGAGTCAACGCGGCCGCTACCTCTGACTCGCGTAAAAGTTTTACCTCCGTTTTAGCGGGATGGATATTCACATCGAGTTCCTCGGGGGGAAGGTCCAGGTAAATGACGAGAAGGGGGTGCCTTCCTTTTGGCAGCAGGCCGCGGTAGCCAGCTTCGAGAGCATCCTGCAATGGGCGCGATTGGACCCAGCGGCCATTGATAAAGAGTTGCATATGCTGGCGGCTGCTCTGTGCTAATGCTCTGTTGCCAACATAGCCATTGAGCGAGTAGTATTCAGCTTTGGCGGATACAGGGTGCAACATCTCGGCTAAGGGAAGCTGGTAGAGTTCAGCAAGAGTAGTAGCGAGGTCGCCCGCGCCACCAGTTTGCAGAGCGACAGTATCTTCAATGGCCAGGTTAAAGCGGACGCCTGGATAGCCCATGGCAAAACGGCGCATCAGATGCAGGATATGCCCGGTCTCGGTACGCGCACCGCGCATAAACTTGAGGCGGGCGGGAACATTGTAAAAGAGGTCACGTACCGTCACAGTCGTACCATGCAGGCGCGCCCGCCGGCTACGCCGGGCCACCTCACCACCGCGCAGCGTTAACAGCGTGGCAGCCGATTCTTCTCCGAGTTCTTCTGACTCGATGGGTCGACTCACCAGCGTCAATTCTGAGACGGCAGCAATACTAGCCAGGGCTTCACCGCGAAAGCCCAGGGTGTGTAAGCGGCCCAGATCTTCAAGCGTGTTGATCTTGCTGGTGGTATGGCGCGCGCTGGCGCGCTCCAACTCATCTTCTGGGATGCCATAGCCATCATCGGTGACGCGTACCAGGCGCAGGCCGCTGCCACGAATTTCTACACGTATTTCGTGCGACCCGGCATCGAGCGCATTCTCTACCAGCTCCTTGACAACTGAAACGGGGCGTTCAATTACTTCACCTGCCGCGATACGCTCCGCGACATCTTGCGATAAGAGATGAATAGGGGTACGTGTTAGCACTTCTGGCATCAGTTTTTATTTCTCTTCTTCTGGATCAGGAACAACAGATTGAGCGCATCAAGAGGTGTAATTGCACAGAGATCGATAATATCCAGGTTCGCTTCCTGCCCGTTGCCCTGATCAAGGGCATGGGCGACAAAACGGGCTTCTTCACTTTGCCATGCATAGCGTGAAAGGGTGGGAACTGCCTGAACAACCAGCTGGGTATTGTAAGGAGTAGTATAGGCGACATCTACATCGTGCCGCCCATTTTCTCCTGTTTTGTAATGGCCATTGCCGTCAGCAATCTTTTTCCCTGCGCCATCAGGGGGAGAGAGCGCTTCCTGCAATGGGTTGAGAGTATGGTCATTGTGCGCGAAGACAACGACGGCTCCGGCATGATCTCTGCCAGATTCGAGATAGTGCAATACCTCTTCCGCGCGGTGCACAATACTCTGCGGCATTCCCGCCAATTTTGCCACATGGACCCCGTAACTGCGGCCAATACAGCCAGGCGTGACGCGGTGCAAGAAGACGATTTCGCCCTGTTTATCGTCGCTGATCTGCATAGTATACACTCTCAGATGGGGCAATTCATCCGCCATTGAGGCCAGCTCGTGGTAGTGCGTGGCAAAGAGCGTTCGCGCTCCCGTAACATTATGTAAGTGTTCAACGACGGCACGCGCGATAGCGAGGCCATCGTAGGTGCTGGTGCCCCGGCCGATTTCATCCAGGATAATCAAGCTATGTTTTGTAGCATGGTGGAGGATGGTGGCAGTCTCTTCCATTTCCACCATAAAGGTGCTTTTGCCCGATGCGATGTCATCTTCGGCACCCACACGGGTAAAAATGCGATCGACCAGGCCCAGGCGAGCGCTGCGACCGGGGACAAAACTCCCAATTTGCGCTAAAAGCGCGATCAGGGCTACCTGGCGCAGGTAGGTCGACTTACCCGCCATGTTCGGACCGGTTAAGAGCACGATGCGCTCGCCCTGCTCCGCCTCAAGCACTGTATCATTAGGAATGAAGACATCGCCATCGAGGGTATACTCGACGACAGGATGACGCCCGGCGACAATCTCCAGGCCCAGGCCCTGCTCTATTTTCGGACGCACATAGCCCTGGTGGGCGGCAACTTCCGCCAGGCACAACAAGACATCAATCCTGGCAACAGCCAGCGCGGTGGCTATCAACTGTGGATAGGAGACGCTCGCCTGGCGCAAAACATCGGCGTAAATGCTGCGCTCCATCTCATCGATGCGTTCGGTTGCGCTAAGGATACGGGCCTCGTGCTCCTTCAGTTCGGGGGTGATATAACGCTCTCCGTTGACCAGTGTCTGCTTGCGCATATAGTCGGCGGGAGCGAGTGCCAGGTGTTTGTTCGTGATCTCGATATAGTAGCCAAACACCTTGTTGAACCCGACCTTGAGCGTCTTGATGCCGGTGCGCTCACGCTCGATCGCCTCCAGGGAGGCTATCCAGCGCCGCGATTCACTGATGGAGGCAACCAATTCATCCAATTCGGTATGAAAACCAGCGCGGATCAGTCTTTCATCGTCTTCGCGCTCTCCAGCGGCGTGCGCTCGAGCTAACGCTTTGCCGATCAACTCAACAACCTGTGGGCAAGAATCAAGCTCGTCAGCGAGTTGGGCAAGGAGGGGGGCATTACAGCCCTGCAAGAGTTCGCGCAGACGAGGGATGATTGTCAAATAGTCGCGCAAGGCGACTACTTCATTAGGGACCGCGCTACCCTGACGAACGCGTCCGGCGATGCGCTCCATATCACCCAGGCTTTGTAGACACATAGTGAAGCGGCTGCGCAAGGCTGGACTTTCGTAGAGTTCCTCCACGCTTTCGAAACGCTCTTCTAGCCGGCTCAAGTCGAGGAGCGGCTGGGTCAATGTGCGGCGTAACTGGCGCGCACCCATAGGAGTAATGGTGCGATCGAGAACACTCAGCAAGCTTCCCTGAGCTGTACCACTGCGAGAACCCTGCAAGAGGTCCAGGTTCCGCTGCGTATGAGCATCCAGTATCATGTAGCTCGTCGTGCGATAAGAACGCAAGCCTGTCAAGAGTGAGAGGAGGGCGGGATTCATCTTCTCAAGGTAGGCAATGATAGCGCCAGCAGCGCCAACAGCCTGGGGGGCCTGCGCGCACCCATAGGCATCCAGGGATTGCACAGCAAACAACCTGCACAACCTTGTTGACGAGGCCTCGTAATCGAAGAAATAGGGTGGGCAGGGAGTAACGGTCATAGTCGCAGACGGAATCTGATATGCATTGGAGCGACTACCCTCGACAACGAGACATTCCGAAGGTGCAAGGCGCTGCAGTTCAGCATCTAAGGCGGCTGGCAGTTCATTGGGAGCAAACCAGGTGACGAGAAATTCGCCTGTACTGACGTCGACGGCAGCAAGGCCGGTCTGAGTGCGCGCAGGGGCAATAGCGACGAGATAGTTGTTTTGCCGTATCGGGAGCAGGTTGGGTTCGGAGAGGGTACCCGCGGTGAGAATGCGGGTCACAGCGCGCTCGACAATGCCCCTGCCGACTTCGCCCACCTGGTCACAGATGGCGACTTTATAACCGCGATGAACCAGCTTGCCGACGTAATTCTCCAGCGCGTGCAAGGGGATTCCTGCAAGGGGTACCCTATTGTCCTCCCCGTAGCTGCGAGATGTGAGGACAATCTGTAGCTCGCGGGCAGTGATACGCGCGTCCTCGTCAAATGTTTCGTAGAAATCCCCCACCTGGTACATGAGGATGGCGTCGGGATACTGGCTTTTCATGCGCAGGTACTGCCTGCGGGCTGGTGTTGTCATTTACTTGCTCACTTCCCCACGGTCACTTGATTGTCACTTGATTGTAAGGAGTTTGGGATGCCTGTATTCTATTGAAACACTTGTACTTTATACTCTATTCTGTGCGAGTTGTCAAAAGGTGGCAATAGATGCCGTTGGCCCTGTCATCCTGAGCGCTAGCGAAGGATCTGGTTGCACTATATGTCTTTGCCAATTTCACATGTAGCCGTTGGACTTGTCATCCTGAGCGCTAGCGAAGGATCTAGTTGCGCCATGTGTCTTTGCCAATTTCACATGTAGCCAGATGACACGTTGACATTACTATAACAGTATCCTATGCTAGCGAAAATTAGAAAAGAGTTCTTTATCCGCCATTTCCGCATACATTACGCATAACGAAAGTGAGGCAGCACAGTACTATGGGTGATCCGCGCAATACTATGGATATTAAGCCGGGCTACCGCGGGCGAGCCTTCACCTCTGACCTGACAGGTCAGGAGTTCTGGCTCGTCGTTGATAAAGGGTTCCAGCCAATGGGGCTGGTAATAGGTAACTGCATCTATTCAATGGGGGCTGTCAAAAACTGGTTAGTGGGTATCAAGAGCGGCTTCCAGGGTGAGCTAAAAGAATATTCGCAGTTGATGTACCAGGCACGCGAACTGGCGTTGAGCCGTTTGCAGTTTGAAGCCGATATGCTAGGAGCCGATGGGGTGATCGGTGTTGATGTGAAAGTTGAATACATGCACAACGGTGAGTGGATGGAGGTTACGGCCATCGGGACGGCGATACGGTATGTTGGGAGCGGTCCAAATATGCCGCCAACGGGGATGGGAAGAGTGACTATTCCGGCGGGATAAGTCGCTCAAATTCGTATATAATCACTTATCGCGAAGTTTTTTATGTTCATTTGGGAAAGGAGAAATGTTCATGGCACAGACCAGGCTAAGATTCGATGGGGTGTTTGAGGGTGGTGGGGTCAAGGGGATCGGGCTCGTTGGGGCAGTTTCGGCGATCGAGGAAGCAGGCTACGAATTCGTCAATCTCGCTGGCACTTCGGCGGGTGCGATCGTGGCAACCCTGCTCGCTGCTGGTTATAGTGCAGCCGAATTGAAACAAACCATCAACGACATCGATTTCAACACGTTCATTGATCCACCATTGATCGGTCACATCCCCTTCGTTGGTGATCTTATCGATGAGATTTTCAACAAGGGCCTTTACAAAGGCAACGCCTTTCTGAACAAGATGCGTAACCTGTTGGCTAAGAAAAACATACACACCTTCCGTGACCTCATCATACCTGAGTACGCCGACGACCCCCGCTACCGTTTCAGGGTACGGGTCGTGGCCACGGACATTAGCCGTGGGAGGATGCTGGTTCTGCCCCAAGATATCAGCAACTACGGAGAGGTACCTGAGGACATGGAAGTGGCGCAGGCGGTGCGCATGAGTATGAGTATTCCGTTCTTCTTTGAGCCGGTCAAGCTCAAGGATAGCCTCATTGTGGACGGGGGAGTACTGAGTAACTTCCCGGTCGAGTTGTTCGACTCAGCAGGCCTGCCGGAATGGCCCACTTTCGGATTCAAACTCACCTTATCCGACCAGGCTAACCCTTCACAACTGGTGCAGCATCCTATCAATGGGCCCATCTCGGAACTGGCAGCCTTATTCTTCACGGCGATGGAAGCCCACGATGCGTACTACCTGGCAAACAACAAGTTCGCCCGTACGATTGCCATCGATACACTCGACGTCAAGACGACCGACTTCAATTTGACGCCGGAGCGGAAGGAGGCTTTGTTCCAGTCTGGTGTGACTGCGGCGAAGACGTTCCTCGACCACTGGGATTTTCAGCAATATATTGCGCAGTACCGTAGTGGCAAACCCATACCGACCCGTCGTGAGACTGTGCTGCCTTAGCACCGGCGGGCCAACTACAGCGCCATAGATACCAGGTGCCCTGGGGCGCTCCTCCTTGTCATAGGCATTGACATGCCCATTCCTATCTTCTACAATCGGCGCAAGAGAGAGGAAAGCAGAGCAGATGGTTGAGCGGATAGAACAGAATATTGGCCATTATTCCCTGGTGCAGCTTTTGGGACGAGGAAACTTTGCCGATGTGTACCTGGGAGTAGATTCCTCCGAACAGCAGCAGGTCGCCGTGAAAGTGCTGCAAACGGAGTTGACCAGGAGTCAGGTAGAGCAGTTCCTCGCCCAGGCAGAAATCGTCGCAAGACTTGATCACCCACATATCGTTCGCGTCATGGAATATGGCGTGGAGGACAACTGTCCCTTCCTGGTGATGCAATATGCTCCTCACGGATCATTGCGCCAACGCCACCCCCGAGGCACACGGTTGCCAATTACGACGATTGCATCTTATGTCAAACAGATAGCCGAGGCTCTACAGTACGTCCACGATCGGGGCCTGATTCACCGGGATGTCAAGCCACATAATATGCTGCTTGGAACGAATTACGAGGTCATGCTCAGTGATTTTGGGATTGCCGTTGTCGCGCAGAACATGGGCCACTGGGTACAGAAAGTAAAGGAGTTCGAGGGTACCATTCTCTACGCGGCACCTGAACAGGTGCGAGGCAGACCACGGATCGCCAGCGACCAGTATGCATTGGGGGTTGTCGTTTACGAGTGGCTTTGTGGGAGCTGGCCCTTTCACGGAACAGTCGAAGAGATAGCCAGCCAGCACACCCTTATTGCTCCTCCCTCTTTATGTGAGCAGGTTCCAACGATCTCTCCGGTTGTCGAAGCGGCAGTATTCAAGGCCATGGCAAAAGAGCCAGACGAGCGCTTCGAGAGCGTGCAGGAATTTGCGAAGGCCCTGGAACGCGCCAGCCGCCTGGAGCGAACAGGTGTACGATCGGGACCGCCAACGCCCTATGATCTCTCGCCGTTATCATTTCTGCCATTACAGGCAACCTCTTCGGAAGAGAGACCCGCGACGCCGCACGTTACTTTGCTCACCTATACAGGTCACTCGGACAGAATATATTCGCTGGAGTGGTCACCTGATGGTCAGCGCATCGCCTCTAGCAGCCTGGATGAGACGGTACAGGTCTGGGATGCTATGACGGGGAAAAACATCCTTACCTATCGTGGACAATCCTTACAGGCACCGACCTTTGCCTGGTCGCCTGATGGCAAATGTATAGCTTCGACCAGTGGTTTATTAGCTGAGTCGATACAGGTGTGGGATGCTGCGACAGGAAGTAACTCCGCTGGACACGCCAGGTACGATGGGCATACGGAGAGAGTGCTGGCGATCGCGTGGTCGCCTGATGGCCGGTATATCGCTTCGGCGAGCGAGGACGCCACAGTGCGGGTGTGGGATGTTGTATCAGGACGCAGCGTCTATACCTATCGCGGCCATACACTCTCGGTGAAAGCGGTGGCATGGTCTCCTGATGGGCTACGGATCGCCTCTGGAAGTGAAGATAAGACGGTACAGGTCTGGGATGCAACCAGCGGCGGCAATATTCTCGCCTACTACGCCCACCGCGATAAGGTGAATGCTTTAGCGTGGTCGCGTGGTGGCACCCATATCGCTACGGCCAGCGATGATGGAACGGTGCAGGTGTGGGATGCTGCCACTGGATGGTGGAATACGCATGGCCTCCGGGGGCCTGGATGAAACAGTACAGGTCTGGAATGCTATTACCGGCAGTGTCATCTCCACCCATCGCGGTCATACTGATTGGGTGGGAACCGTCGCGTGGTCGCCTGACGGGAGGCGTACCGCTTCCGGCTCGTGGGATAAGACGGTGCGGGTGTGGGAGGTGTGAGCAGGAATTTGTGATATCCTTTTTTCTTATTCTTATAATTGTCATTTTGTCATTTTGTCATTTTGTCATTTTGTCATTTTGTCATTTTGGTGACAAAGTGACAAGCTGCCAAACCGCCTCATTGACAATGTGTCATCATTATGTTCTAATTGAGATGTAAAGCAGGATGGCAACGATGACAAGAAGAAAGGATCAAGTCAGCGACCCCACGCCCAAGGGCGGGGGCTTGCTTCGGCAGCCCCGAAGCTGAGCAGTCCCCAGGCGTCACGCCTGGTAGTCCTTCGCAAAGAATGGATAGGCACTCCGGGGTGGCCTTCCAGCTCCGGACTCTGCGGCGAGTCGTTAAACAGCGAGATGGGGTTTCAATCGCAGTGCGGCCCGCGAATCAAGGAAACCTTTGCTGAAGTCGGACGAGGAAAACTTTACCTGGGAAACCAGAGGCCCGGCAACGGGCAACCACGAAAAGGAAGCAACCATGTCACACGTGTTCGTCATTGATCAAGACAAACAGCCACTGGATCCGATCCATCCGGGCCACGCCCGCAAGCTGCTCTCATCGGGGAAGGCAGCCGTCTATCGCAGGTTTCCGTTCGTGCTCATCCGTAAACACCAGGTCTCCGAGCCACACCCACAGCCTTTGCGGCTCAAAATTGATCCAGGAAGTAAAACCACCGGCCTGGCGGTGCTCAACAATACGACTGGGCAGGTGGTGTGGGCCGCGGAACTGACGCACCGGGGCGAAGAGATCCATCAAGCTCTTCAGAAACGAGCAGGAGTGCGCCGTGGTCGCCGTTCTCGTCATACCAGATACCGCCCAGCCCGTTGGCGCAATCGTCGTCGCCCAAAAGGCTGGCTGGCTCCATCCCTGCTGAGCCGCATCCAGCATGTGGAGACCTGGGTTCAGCGGCTCCGGCGCTGGTGTCCCATCGGAGCCATCTCCTACGAAGCCGTGCGCTTTGACACGCAGGCGTTGCAAACCCCTGAGATCGAAGGAATAGCCTACCAGCACGGGACACTCGCGGGATTGGAGCTAAAAGAATACCTTCTCCTGAAATGGGGGCATACCTGCGTCTATTGCCAGAAGAGAGGTATCCCGTTGGAAGTGGAGCATATTGTGCCAAAAATGCGCGGAGGCAGCGACCGCGTGACGAATCTGACCCTGGCGTGCGAGTCCTGTAATCACTTGAAAGGGAATAAAACGGCGCTCGAATTCGGCTTTCCTCATGTCCAAGCGCAGGCGCGGCAGCCGCTCAAAGATGCCGCAGCGGTGAACGCGACGCGTTGGGCGTTGTACGAGCGGCTAAAAGCCACGGGATTGCCTCTGGAAAGAAGTACCGGAGGCCGGACGAAATGGAATAGAACACACCGTGGCATGCCCAAAACGCACTGGCTGGACGCGGTATGCGTGGGGCCTTCCACGCCTGAGCAGATCGACTTTGAGCAGATCATCCCCCTGCTCATCACGGCGAAAGGGCGACAAAGCCGGCAACTGTGCAATGTGGACGAATTGGGGTTCCCAAGCGGCCGTCCCAAAGGACCGAGCAAGGTGTACGGTTTCCAAACCGGCGACCTGGTGCGCGCGGTGGTCACCAAAGGGACGAAGATGGGCACCTACGTGGGACGGGTTGCGATCAAGACCGACGGGTATTTCAAAATTACCGGCAGACATGGGATGGTCGAGGGCATTCCTGCTCGCTACTGTTCTTCCCTGCACCACTCCGATGGGTACTTGTATACGAAAGGGATGGCGGCGCTTCCTCCCCAGGCGTGAACGCCGGGGCCTCCGCGCCGCCGTTTGGTGAAATCATGGCTATACGAAAACAAGATGTTCATGATAATGATGACGACGATGACCAGGCAGAGAAAGCCAGGAAGCGCACACGCATTACCATAGATGTTAGCCCTGAAATGCGCCGTAGAATTAAAATGGCTGCCCTGCAAAATGATCTTTCTGTGGGTGAGTATATTGGACGTATCCTTGAGCAGAATGTGCCTGACGAAACTACGAAAACACTACAGAGACGCCCCGCGACTCGTATGATGCTGGAAGAATTACGTCAAGTACGTGATGCGATCATGCAAGATCGCAAAGGACAGCCTTTTGAAGACTCCACAGAAATGATCCGGCAGATGCGTGAAGATCGTTCAAAGGAGTTAGACCAGTTATGAAAAGTGTTGTCGTAGATGCAAGTATCGCCATCAAATGGGTACTCCAAGAACCCGACTCAGACGTAGCTTATGCACTCCTGGCCGAATGGATAGAAAAAGAGACTGTAATACTTGCTCCAGCACTGCTTGCTTATGAAATCACTAACATACTCTATCGAAAGACACTCAAAGGAGATTTAACACTTGACAACGCCAAACTTGGTATCAGGAAGATACTGTTAACAGGGCTAGAATTCGACTTTACAGAAGATCCAAGTTTTGGCATAAAGGCGATGGAACTGGCAAATCAATTCAATCAGCCTGCAACATATGATTCACACTACCTGGCACTAGCAGAGCGTGAAGATTGTGAACTGTGGACTGCTGATACAAAAATGGGTAGGGCCGTGAGAGGGAAGCTAGATGGGGTGCGCTGGCTGGAAGACTATCAAATCACTCGGAATTAGTGTAACAGAATACTTTACCGCACAATAAACTGAAAGTAGCTGGATTATGGAGGAACTAAACAACCCATCTAGTGGAGGCGCTGTTGTAATGGGAGGTGGAAACCAACAGAAGTGCAGCGAGTTGTTGCTGCACTTCTGTTGCTAAGTTGGTGTTTATTTCTCGCGTGACGAATAAATAAATGGATTGAGGACATCCTCGTATTCGAAGAGTTCTTCAGGTTTGAAGAAACGCTGTACCTCTACCTCGGCAGTCTCTAGCGAGTCCGAAGCGTGGACAAGGTTCGCCTGTACGCTCATGGCCAGGTCGCCGCGAATTGTGCCGGGAGCTGCTTCGCGGGCCTTGGTGATACCACAAAGGAGTCTGACGGTATCCACGCAATCCACGCCTTCAAAACAGCAGGCGATGACTGGTGTGCTGCGCATAAACGTCTTGATTTCCGTAAAAAAGTCGCGGCTGCGCAGGTGGCTGTAATGTTCATCCAGGAGTTCATCCGATAAAGCCATCATTTTTATGCCGACCAGCTTGAGGCCCTTGCGCTCAAATTTCGTTATGATTTCTCCGATAAGGTCGCGTTGAATAGCATCGGGTTTAATAAGTATTAGAGTACGTTCCATACGTTTACATTTCCTCTCTTTTCGTCTGCAGCAGACTTCAGTTGTTATTGTTGCATAGAAATAAATGAGCTACCTCGAAAATATCATACAGTAATTGATGGCAAAGGGCAATTCCCTACTGGAATATTGTCTCCAGTTCAAATGTTGGTAATAGTAGTAATCCGTAGTTAGGGGCCGCACGATTTTCTGGAAACAGGCGGTCGTGCCAGTTCTGAGAAAACAGCCAGGGATTGACAAATAAATAGCTATCTGTTATATTTTGTTATAGCATGTAGCTATACGTTATAATACTAGAGAGATTGATCTCGTAGAGACGACGTTTAGAAGAGTTAATCAAAAGGCGTACAGGTAAAAGGTACTCGGTTCACGAGGAGCAAATAGAATGAGATATCGAGGAAATGGAAGACGTCCCTGGCGTAGAGGGATAATAGGGTTTCCCTTTGGGCTGATTTTTATGATTGCTGTATTTTCCCACGCTGGGGGTGGGATACTGCTTGGTTTAGGGATCATTTTCTTACTAATAATGCTTGCCAGGTTTATCCTGCCAGCTATGCTGGGATCTGGGATGATGAATGGTACGTGGATGAATAACCAGCAGACGTATCGCCAGCAACAAAATACACAATATTATCAGCCAACCCAACAGCCCTATGAAGAAAGCTATCAGCCATATGAGCAGGGATACCAGTATCAGCCGCCAGCTGTGACGTATGAAGCGGATGCGGAACACCAGCAGTACCAGGCGCCTTCTTACGAACAGGCACATTACGAGGAGCAGCCTCAGGCCCAATATCCTCAAGAAATGCCGCCAATGCAGCAGCAATAAGCTTTGGGAGGACAGAAGAGGGGCCAGCGAACTTCTTCGCTGACCCCTCTTCTGTCTTTTTTTGCATGATATAATGTCTCAGATGAACCGTGATGAGACTGTGACTAGAAGGAGCCGACAACACTATGCGATTACAGGGAAAAACGATTGGATATTTCGTCGCCCAGGAGGTAGAGGACCTGGAATTTTGGGTGCCCGTGATGCGATTGCGTGAAGAAGGGGCCAGGGTAATTGTGATTGGCCTCTCCACTGCCACGGTACATGGCAAACATGGCCTGGAGATGGCGCCAGATGTGAGTATCGAAGAGGCCCCAAAGGCCGAGGCATTAGATGGTATTGTCATTCCGGGAGGTTGGGCGCCGGACAAATTACGGCGCAACCAGGGCGTGTTGCAACTGGTACGCGATGTGCACACACAGGGAAAAATTGTTGCCACTATCTGTCATGGCGGGTGGGTCCCTATTTCCGCCGGTATTATTAAAGGTCGCAAGGCGACTGGCTCAACCGGCATTAAGGACGATATTACCAACGCGGGCGGCATCTGGGTCAACGAAGCTGCATTTCGCGAGGGGAATATGGTGTGGGGCCGCGTTGTCGAGGATATTCCCGACTTCTGCCGGGAATTAGTTGCTGCCCTTGCTGAAGCATAAAGGTACGATGTAAACAACAGGGAAGATTGGAAGGGATAGCTGATGAGTCAATTTCTAGAGAACCTGGCAGAGCGCGTCTTAATTTACGATGGCGCAATGGGGACAAATATACAAAACTACCAGCTGAGCGCGGAAGATTACGGAGGTCAGGCCACCGAGGGATGCAACGAATACCTGGTGCTGACAAAACCGGCGGTGATCGAAGAGATTCACGCGGGTTTTCTCGAGGTGGGCTGCGACGTCATTGAGACAGATTCTTTCACCGCCAGCCGGCTCAAGCTTGACGAGTATGGCCTGGGAGCGCTGACACACGAGGTAAACCTGGCGGCAGCACGCCTTGCGCGTCACATTGCTGATAGCTATAGCACGTCGAAACTGCCGCGCTTTGTGGCCGGCTCAATTGGTCCCACGGGTATGCTGCCTTCCTCTAATGACCCACTGTTGAGCAATATCACCTACCAGCAACTGGCAGAGATATTCCAGGAACAGGCCGCCGCTCTCTTAGAGGGGGGCGTCGATGTGCTGTTGATCGAAACCAGCCAGGATATTTTAGAGGTACGGGCCGCCATCACCGGCATCCATCGCGCCATGCGGCAAGTTGGACGGAGCGTGCCCATCCAGGCGCAGGTCTCGCTCGATACCAGTGGCCGTATGCTCCTGGGAACTGATATCGCGGCTGTGATGACCACGCTGGTGGCGCTGAGGGTTGACATCGTAGGCCTGAACTGTTCGACGGGGCCAGAGTATATGCGCGAACCGGTGCGCTTCCTGGCGGAGAACTGCCCGCTGCCCATCTCCACTATACCGAACGCGGGTATTCCGCTCAATGTCAGTGGGTTAGCGGTCTATCCAATGGAACCCGAGCCAATGGCAGCGGCCCTGCGCGATTTTATTAGTGAGTTCGGCGTCAATATCGTCGGTGGCTGCTGTGGGAGCAGCCACGAGCACCTGAGAGCGATTGTCAAAGCCTGCCGCAATGTGCCACGGCGCCCGCGGCCGATCGCGGATGCCAATTTCACGCATAAGGATTTTACACGCATCATTCCACCGTTTGTCTCCGGGGGCATACGGGCGACAGCACTACAACAGGTCCCCGCACCGTTACTGGTGGGAGAGCGTGTTAATAGCCAGGGGAGCCGCAAGGCGAAGCAGGCGCTGCTCAATGATGATTATGATACATTGCTCGCCGTTGGGCGCGAACAGGTTGAAGGTGGAGCACACGTCTTAGATGTCTGTGTGGCGCTGACGGAACGCACAGACGAAGCTACGCAGATGGCGAAAACCATTAAAAAGCTCTCCATGGGCCTTGAAGCGCCACTGGAAATCGATTCGACCGAGCCGGATGTGATCAAAGCGGCGCTAGAAACCTATCCAGGACGGGCCATCATCAACTCGATCAATATGGAGACGGGGCGAGAACGCATAGACAACGTTGTGCCCATGGCGGTTGAACATGGTTCCGCTGTGGTCGCGCTGACCATTGACGAGATAAGTATGGGTAAGACCACTGAACGCAAGGTTGAATTACACGGACCAGGGCTGAACTTCCCGGTGTGTTGACCATACTTGGAGTAAGCAATGTTTCGTTTGGCCTGCAACCGCACGCGCGGGCAGTACTCAACAGCGTGTTCCTCTATCACGCTGTGAAAGCAGGTCTGGACCTGGCCATCGTCAACCCACTGCACATTACACCCTACACAGAAATCGATGCTGAACAGCGGCAACTGGCCGAGGACCTGATCTACAACCGGGACGATGCCCTGCCACGCTACATTGCCTACTTTGAGGAACACGCTCCCCAAAAAGAAGATGGGAAAGACAAAGTTGATCCGACGGAGGGTATGAACCTGGCGGAGCGCATCCACTGGCAAATCCTGCACCGCCGCAAGGAGGGCATCGAGCCGCTCATCAGCGAAATCATCGAAGAACGAGCGCGGGAGATGGGCGTTGCTCAGGGCGAGGCCGCGGTGAATGTGCTCAACACGGTGCTGTTGCCAGCAATGAAAGACGTGGGAGATCGTTTCGGCGCGGGCGAACTGATCCTGCCCTTTGTGCTGCAGTCCGCGGAAGTGATGAAACGGGCCGTGGCACACCTGGAAGGTTACCTGGAGAAAGTAGAAGGCTATACGAAAGGCAAGATTGTGTTGGCAACGGTCTTTGGCGATGTACACGATATCGGCAAAAACCTAGTCAACACGATCCTGAGCAATAACGGCTATACGGTCTATGACCTGGGCAAACAGGTGCCGCTGAATACGATTCTGGATAAGGCCATCGAGGTCAACGCCGATGCTATCGGCCTCTCAGCGCTGCTGGTGAGTACATCCAAACAGATGCCGCTTTGCGTGAAGGAATTGTACAAACGGGGACTGAACTTCCCGGTGATTGTGGGAGGAGCAGCCATTAATCGCTCCTATGGGCGGCGGATTCTCTTTGTCGATGAGCAGACAGCGGATGCGACGCCGGTGCCTTACGAGCACGGTGTATTTTATGCCCGCGACGCCTTTGAAGGGCTGGAGATCATTGATCGCCTGACCAGCAGTCCTGAGCAGCGCGCGGCATTTATTCAACGGATTAAAGAAGAGGCGCTCAAGGAGCGTTTGAAAAAAGCAACAGGTGCGACAGGCGCGACGACATCTCAGGCGGGAGAAGATACTCCCTCTGCCAGTGTACAACCCGCGCTTTCCATTCCCCGGCCACCATTCTGGGGGCCGCGCGTGCTTGAGCGCATCGGCATCGAGGACGTGGCGCCCTGTATGGACCTGAACACGCTTTTCCGCCTGCACTGGGGTGGGAAAACGCACGGAGCCGACTTTACGCGGCTGGTAGAGATGGATTTTCGCCCGCGCCTGAAACGCATGTTGCTCGAGGCACGCCAACAACGCTACCTGCAGCCAAAGGTTATTTATGGCTATTTTCCCTGTCAATCCAGCGGCAATGAACTTATTGTGTATAATCCGTTGGGGATGCAGGAGCCAGGAGGCCAGCTCAGAGCAATAGCCCGCTTCCACTTTCCACGACAGCACGAGCGCGAGCGGCTCTGCCTGGCAGATTATTTTGCCCCGGTTAGCAGTGGAGAGATAGATGTAGTAGCTTTCCAGGTCGTCACAATGGGAGAGTCTGTCAGCGAGGCAGTGCATCAATTACAGCAAGCGGGAGACTATGCCGAGGCATATTTTGTGCACGGATTGGCGGTTGAGATGGCCGAAGGATTGGCAGAATACACGAACCGCTTGATACGGCAAGAGCTGGGGCTGGATGAGCAGCGTGGACGGCGCTATAGCTGGGGCTACCCGGCCATTCCTGACCTTGAGGACCATGTGAAAGTGTTCCAATTGCTGCCAGCTAAAGAGACTATCGGGGTAGGTCTAACTGAGGCATTTCAACTGGTGCCGGAGCAGTCGACGGCGGCCATCGTGGTGCATCACCAGCAGGCGACATACTTCGCCGTGAGAGAGCAGGCGGCAGCGACGGTATAATAAAAGAGCTATGCGATTTCCAGGGCGTATGGTATACTAAGCACAACGAAGTTTGCACACAAGTCTGTGCCATGTTGGAGAAGATTGAGCGTGAAGCACCATTATAGAATGCACTACTGCACCTGTCCCAGCGTTCGCAGGGGAAACCTGGATAGCTCAGCCCCCTGTGAACGGTATGACGTGCGCTCTACCAGTAAGTAAGTCACTGCTATATACCCCCTGCACGTCCACTGTCTGAGCTATCACCTCTCAATACCTTTTGGCGCTTCAATGTGCATACATACAGGATGCATTTGGGAAGATACCTGCGCGAGGAATGCTGCCCTTGCACCTATTACTACATGATGAGGAGCTTTGCTCATGACGACGAAATCAACAAAACCAGTTTACCTCTATAATACGTTGACGAGAAGTAAAGACCTGTTCACGCCGCTTCATCCGCCGCGCGTGGGCATGTATACCTGCGGCCCAACGGTTTACCGGGATATTCATATTGGCAACTTCCGTGCCTTCATGACATCGGACTGGCTGCGCCGCATGCTCGAGTACAATGGGTACGATGTCCTTGTGGTGCGCAACATCACCGATGTTGGGCATCTCCAAAATGATGTTGAAGAGAGAGGCGAAGACAGGTTGGAGCATGAAGCGCGCGCCACAGGCCGCTCTGCCTACGAGATAGCCGAGTACTATACGCGGAAGTACCTGGCAGACGCGGAAGAGCTGAACATCTTGCCTCCTCACGTCAGTCCTAAAGCAACCGACCATATTCCCGAGATGCAGGCGATGACGGCGAAACTGATCGAGAAGGGACTGGCGTATGTAGCCAACGAGAACGTGTACTATGATGTCAGTCGTTTCCCTAACTACGGGCAATTATCGGGGAATACCATAGAAAACCTGCGGGAGGGTGGACACGGGCGAGAGCAGATGGAGATTGCCGAGGATAAGGATGCTCCAGAAGATTTCGCGTTGTGGAAACATGGCGATGCAAGCCGGCAGATGAACTGGTCCAGCCCGTGGGGCATTGGTTTTCCCGGTTGGCATATCGAGTGCTCCGCTATGGCAACGAAATACCTGGGCGAGCAATTCGATATTCACACTGGCGGCATGGATCTGCGGTTCCCGCACCACGAGGACGAGATCGCTCAGAGCCAGGGAGCCAGTGGGAAGCGGCCCGTCCAGGTCTGGGTGCATAACGAATTTCTGACAATCAGCAATCGCAAGATGAAAGTGAAGGGTAAAGGGGGAGAGAGTGATGAGATGAAGATGTCGCGTTCAATCGGAAACGTCATTCTGGTCAGTACCCTCAAAGAATGGGGCTTTGACCCCTTAGCCTATCGCTACCTGCTGCTGACCGCGCACTATCGGTCGAAGATCAACTTTACCGGCGAGTCGCTGACGGCAGCACAGAATGGGCTTAATAACTTGCGCGACGACCTGGCCGCATTGCTTGCTACAGTGTCTGCGAATGGCCATGCAGCGGGCAGCGCTACGTGGTCAGAGGAGGCGCAGCAAGTACGAGAGGCATTCCATTCTGCAATCAATGACGATCTGGATTTACCTACCGCGCTGAGTATCACGCGCGGGGTGGCGCGAGATCACAAAATTGCCCCGGCAGAACGAAGGCGCCTGATCCTTGATTTTGACAAGGTGTTAGGTCTTCGCCTCGATACTGTCGAGGCCAGGGCTCCTCGCGAGGTGAGCGAGGAGGTGATGGTGCTTGTGAAGCAGCGTGACGCTGCGCGCGCCGCACATGATTGGAAGCGGTCTGACGAGCTGCGCGATCTGCTGATAGCGCAGGGGTATGAGGTGCGGGATACTCCGAAGGGGACGGAGCTGGTTTAGAACGAGGGAACAGTGGTGGATGACGGTTAAACCAGGAGCTTAAAGCTTGATGCTTTCAAGCTCCTGGCTTACCATGCGAATGGGTCTATAGCGTTAACTCTCTAGCTTATTCTGTCATAGGGATAACTCCAGTACATTGATACTTATGGAGTGGATGGTTGACTTACATGGCTACGAGCGCATCGAGCAGTTTAGCTCCATCAGGTGTACCTACGCCAGTACATGCGTCCCATCCTTGCCCTGCGGAATAGCCACCGTTATTGCCACTGGTCACATCTCGCAATGCATTGGCTTGCACGAGTCGGACGTAATTCTGGTAGAGAATGGGATTCAGGTAGCCAATGGGTTTCCCTCGTTTTTGGTTTATGAGCGCGATCAAGCCTGCCCATAAAGGCGCAACTGCACTGGTGCCGCCAAACACTGCGTCTTGTCCATCGACGTGGACCCGGTACCCTGTTTGGGGATCAGCATTTCCCGCAACATCAGGTACACCTCGTCCGGTATGCTTGTCATTTATCGATGGGGAGACGTGTGCATTAGCTTGCCACGTTGGAAGGCCGAAGACATCACTGACACCTCCACCTGTGGATGAATCAGGAGCATCGTTCCAGACAACCTCACTGGTGACCTGATTGTTCGCCGATTCTAGCCGTGTGCCGCCACAGCCCAACGCGTAGGGACTGGAGGCTGGGAAGTCAACGTGTGCTTTCCCATCGGTTACACCATCTCCCGAACCATTGTCACCGGAGGCACAGCAGACCGTGACACCCAGTGCAACGGCTGCCTGGAATGCCTGATCCATCAATTGCATCGCCTGCGCCGTCCAACTCACTTCAGGACCTCCCCAGCTGATCGAGATTACTGATGGGTTATACCTCGTATCATGGGTGGCCTGCGTGATGGCATCAAGGAAGCCCTGATCCGTATTTGGAGCGAAGTAGACGACGATATGGGCACCTGGGGCAATCGCACCCGCAACTTCAATATCAAGGTCGACTTCGCCATCTGCGCTATTTGGTTGTCCTACCGGGTGATTGTTTCCATGATCGACAGACACACTTGTTACCTTCGGCAGAGGGATGTTTAACTGGTGAAAATAGGTTTTGAGGTCCTTGCTCTTGTAGCCTCCACCGAGCTCGATGATCGCTATACATTGACCGCTTCCATTAATGCCAGTTGGAAAGTCGTAGAGTTGGGCAAGTTGCGGTGGAGTATAGGAAGGAGTGCTTGCATTCGTCAGGGGAGTAATTGTTGCGCCAACATTGTACTTAAAGTGAGGTCGAGCTTGAGGACGATCATCAAGTCCGAAAACACCCACAACGATCTGAGCAAGCTCACTGGGAATGTGCAAGTGACCAACGCGGCCTCGGAAAGTGCCGCCTTCGTACTCATAGCGCTGGAGTTCTGTGGCGAAGGCCGTAGTCATCGCGGCTGCCGTACCTGCAAGGACAACCTTTCGACTAATGGGGTCCGTTTCGACGACGGTGAGATCATATTCACGTGCGAATGCCTCGACTTTTGCCAGGTCGTCGGGAGCAGCGCTATGAGTGGCGCTATACTCTGCTCTGGTGAGAGGTTGGCTTTGGCGCTGTACTTGTTCACTGATTGTGTTGGTCAAACTGCTTGTAGAAGGGTCTCTCAGGTAGATACTGACCTCAATTTGTTCATTGGGATCTACGGGACCGATCTGACGTGCGTTAGTAGGGGGCTTTCGCTCACTGTTGGAAAGCCTCTCGTATCCCTGGGGTGGCATGTTAAGCATGATTTGCTCCTCATGTTTTTCGATTCTTTTTGCTTTGTTTGTAGAAAATACGCAAACGATCTTCTATTAAACGCGCTATGAAAACAACCTCTACAAATCCATCAGTAGTGACCGGTGCTGTTGCCGAATTGGTTCTCTCAACTCAATCTGAATGTATTTCTTCTGTCAAGACAGGTTTGGACAATAAAGCACCGTAGATTGCACTAATAATGTCATGAAAGACGAATCGAAGAATACTGTGCTTCTGAATAAAAAGTCAACATCGTTTTATTCGCCTCATAAAGTATAAGTAAGACTTATTGATTTGTCAAGTAAGCGTATCCCGTCATGTAAATCGTCTGTGCGGCGTCCTCTACCCAGGAAGAAGGGCCATCTCGTTTTCAGTGGGATACATGAGCCAGTTGAAATCATTTTCGACCGCTACGGCGTGCCGCATATGTATGCCGCGAATGAAGATGATCTGTACTTTGCGCAGGGCTACGTGCATGCCCAGGAGCGGTTCTGGCAGATGGAGTTCAACCGGCGCCTCGGCTCTGGCCGGCTGGCGGAGATTTTCGGCGAGCTTGCTGTAGAAACCGATCGCTTCTGTCGCCGTCTCGGAATGCACCGGGCAGCCGCGGCGGGCGCTGTGAACCTGCCTGAGCATGACAGGCGTATCCTGGAATATTACGCACGCGGCGTGAATGCATATATCGAGCGCAATAAACATAATTTGCCCATTGAATTTACCGTTCTCCGCTTCAAACCCGAACCCTGGCGGATCGCGGACAGCATCCAATGGGCCAAGATGATGGGCTGGAACCTGGGAGGGAACTGGGAAACGGAGGTTATCCGCGCTCGCTTAGTCGCCCTCCTCGGCGCGGAACGGGCGGCCAAATTAGAGGCTGGCTATGATCCCAAACACCCGCTGATCGTCCCCCCTGGCGTTGAGTATCAGGGGGTTAACCTGGGGATGCTGGAGCAGTACGAACAATTGAAAGAAATGAGTGGATTTGGCATGATCGGCGCCAGCAACAACTGGGTTGTAGATGGCACAATGTCTACTACTGGCTTGCCTATCCTCTGCAATGACCCGCACCTGGGTCAGGCTGCGCCGTCGATCTGGTACGAGTGTCACCTGGTCGCAGGCGATATCGATGTAATCGGAGCCAGTTTTCCTGGCACGGCGGGGGTAGTGATTGGACACAATCAGTATATCGCATGGGGAATCACCAACGCGGTCTCAGACGTGCAAGACCTGTATATCGAGAAATTCAACCCGGAAAATCCCCATCAATATGAATACCAGGGGAAGTGGGAAGAGGCACAAATCATTCGCGAAGAGATTAAAGTCCGGGGTAGCAAGACACCACTGATTGAGGAAGTACGCATTACACGCCATGGCCCCATTCTCACGAAGCTGCCCCATACTAACACCGGCAACAGTGCTAAAACAGGACAGAACGGCGCACAAGCCGAAGCGGCAGCACTGCCGTTGGCACTACGGTGGACTGGTCTGGAGCAATGCAAGATCATTTCGGCGCTCGATAAACTCGACCGCGCAACGAACTGGGAAGAGTTCAAAGAGGCTCTGCGTGACTGGGATGTTCCACCACAGAATTTGATATATGCCGATAATGAGGGGAATATTGGCTATGTGATGGCCGGCGCTATACCCATTCGCGCAAAAGGGCAGAACCTGCTGCCCTCTCCTGGTTGGACAGGCGAGTATGAATGGACAGGTTTTATCCCCTTTGATGAGTTGCCGCAAACCTATAACCCGGAGCAACATTTCATTGTCACGGCAAACAACCGCGTGGTGGACGATGACTATCCCTACTATATTACGAACGAATGGTTGAATGGCTACCGCGCGCAGCGCATCCGTGACTTGCTCACCAGCAAAGGCAAACTGGCGCCAGAGGACATGGCGAAGATACAAGGGGATCAATACGCACTCCCCGCCGTTGCAATCGTACCGCATTTGCTGAAGCTTCAGACCAATGCCGCCCTGGAAAAAGCCGCCAGGAATGTGTTACGCACCTGGAATTATGTGCTCGCTCCCGATAGCGCGGCGGCGGCCATCTATGCTACTTTTCTCCATAAGCTTGAGATAATCGTTTTTGGAGCTATGCTCGGTGATGACGAGACGCTCATCCATGGTTATCTTGGAAGAGGAAACAATATCCTGGCTTTGACGAACGGGTATGCCAGCCGCAGCAAACCACTGCTGATTCGTTTATTGAATGAGCATGATGATAGCTGGTTCGAGAATTCGGCCATTCCAAATGGTCCCCGGTCATGGGATAACGCCCTGGCCAGCGCTTTCACTGCCGCCGTCGAAGAATTGCGTGAGCATTTCGGCGACGAGATTACGCGCTGGCAGTATGGCAAGATACATACGCTGACGTATAACCATGTATTGGGAATGGTCAAACCACTGGAGAAAGTCTTTAATCGCGGGCCATATCCCCTTGGCGGAGATATCGATACCGTGAATATGGGAGCCTCGGCATTTCACCAACTAGAGGTTGTCATCGTCGTACCGTCATACCGGCAGATTGTGAACCTGGCAGATATGCAAGATTCGCTCTCGGGCCATGCACCGGGGCAGTCTGGTCACATTGCCAGCAAGCACTATGCTGACTTTATAAAACCCTGGCTCAACGTAGAACTTCATCCCATGCTTTTCGAGCGCAATATGATTGAGGCAAACGCAGAGGGCACACTGAGCATGATGCCTGATACCCAGGGCTAATGCAGTGCAACTTACACTTTCTTTACATTTTTTTGATAGTTTACTGAAGATAATCAGATACAGTATACATAGTTATAAGACTTGACCAGCCAGTTGCAAATCTATTCACACCTATTTTTACGTAGAGAAGGAGAGTGAGGCCCCCTTTTTCCTCGAAGCAGGGAGGTTTCAAGCATATTTGTTATGTCACCAATAGCAAACCAATTTCAGTTCAAACATTTGACAAGATGGGTATTGTTACCGCTCCGTTTATTTCTTGGCATCACCTTCATTTATGCTGGACTACAAAAGCTCACCGATCCCCAGTTTCTTAACCCGGCTGCGCATGGCTACATAGGGAAACAAATTAATGCGTTCGCGACAGGTTCACCACTGCATTGGTTTCTGGTGCAGGTCGCTGTGCCTCACGCCACTCTTTTTGGTATACTCGTCGCCCTCGGAGAACTGGCAATCGGCATCGGTACGATACTCGGGCTACTCTTCCGGCCAGCAGCATTCTTCGGCATGCTCATTAGCCTGATGTTTTTCCTCTCAGCGACATGGCACGTCTATCCATATTTTTATGGGTCTGATATTGTCTTTGTCTTCAGCTGGCTTACATTACTGCTGGCAGGTCCTCAATACACCGGACTCCCCTCGCTGGATGCTCTGATTGTGCAGCGCTACCTCTCGCCGAAAGAGCGCAAGCAACTGGCTCCTCTCATAAGTTTCTTCCTGGGAGTGGGAGTAGAAGAAGAGACACTGTTGGTCACACCACCAGGCAATTACCCGCAGAGTCAAAAGAAGCAAATTCAAGCTCCTGGGAATAGGCGTCCCACCCAGCAGCAGAGTAGATATGCTCTAGCGCAGCAGCAGGCAAAGAATTCCCGGCGAAACTTCTTACTGGGCGCGCTGACGGGAGGCGCAGCCATCCTTGGCCTGACATGGATCTGGAGCACTCTCCATATTTTCCCGGAGAGTGTGCGTAGTGATGCTGTACAGAGTGCAAATAACGGCGGGGCAAGTGCTACAGCGACGACGCCCGCTACTAATGGAACTCCAGCGGCTACAACGGCGGCAGCATCTCCAATTGCACAGGTAAACTCGGTACAGAATAATAGCTCGGTAACTTTTACCCTCGCCTCGAATGGAGACCCCGGTATACTGGTGCGTCTCAATAATGGGAAATTCGTGGCGTATGACGCAGCCTGCACCCATGCCGGATGTCCGGTGGATTATGACCCCAGCAGCCAGATGCTCGTCTGCCCGTGCCACGGCGCGGCATTTGATCCGGCCAAAGATGCAACTGTGGTCCAGGGACCAGCCTCTACCCCGCTCACCAGTGTTCCCGTTCATGTAGATAATGCGACAGGGGCAATTACCGCGGGCTGACATTACTAGTACATTGAGGCTGAGATACATCCATCAACCACTTGACAAGGAGATAACAATCAGTTATATTAGATTATAGCAAATAGTTATGAGGTTGCTGCGATGAATTTATCTGAAAAAATCAAACACCTGCGTGAAGTTGAGGGTGAATTACGCGGTCTCAATCGTTCACTGACACAAACGGAAGTCGTAAAAATGATGCAAGAAGAACTGCACGAGAGCATCAGCCAGGCGTATCTATCCCAACTCGAAAAGGGTAAACGCGTACACCTGACGGCGACGAGTCGTGATTTATTAGCCAATTTTTTCAAAGTCCACCCCTCATACCTGGTAAGTGATCCCCCTGATTATAGCACCGACCTCCTGAGCGATATGGAGGATGGCGCCGGCCGTTTTGAACGATGGTTGGTTGCCAGTGCAGCGGAATGGCTCACTGAGCCTGAGATTTATGCTTTTTTCCGGCACTTGAGTGCGGTTGAACATCCAAGGCGGTACCTGGCTGTCTTTGATCAACTTTTGTATCAGCCAGTCGAAGAACTGGAACGCTTGACACATATACATGCCCCAAATAAAGAAAATGGGAGCAGATAAGATTGTATTTTTTACTGAGATTAACGTATATATAAAGAGACATTGTTTCTCTAACTGAAATTGAAGGGAGCAAAGCAATGCAAATCGCCACAGACCCGCTTTCCCTGGTTTTCCTTGCCTGTTTTCTCTTTGGGTTGCTCTTTCTCATCGGATCAGCCATTTTAGGAAACCTGGGGCATGGTGGAGGGGCGGATCATGCAGCTTCACATCATTTTGATTTACACCTGGGTGGGCATGCACAGAGCGGAGCTCCGCATTCTGTAGGGCACACCGGCGGTACACACGTAGTCAGCCAGGGATCTGCTCACGCCCCAGGACACGGGGTAACGACGCAGCAGACGACAACGCATAGTACACAGGGAACTACCCTCTCAATCCTCTCTTATGTCAATCCTACTTCGATTGTCCTGTTCCTGCTTGGATTTGGTTTCTTTGGGTATGTTTTTCACAACACGACCGGCCTGGCGTTGCCCCTAACATTAGTATTAGCAGGTGCAAGTGGATTAGTGATCGCGGTCTTGATGCTAGTTATGCTCGCCCGTGTGTTTGGCGATAGCGAAGGAGAGACGGTACAGGACGTTTCGGATCGCACAGGGCTGCTGGGAAAAGTGAGCGTGACTATCCACGAAAACGGGCTGGGCGAGATCATCTATACATCCCCTGGCGGCATGCGCAAGAGCGTCCCGGCGCGCAGTATTGATGGGCGCCGCCTCGAGCGGGATCAGGAAGTAGTCGTTGTCAATTACCAGCAAGGGATTGCAGAGGTTGAGACCTGGGAACGATTTATTCATGAGGAGGAAGAAGCACAGGATACAGAGCATACAGAGAGTGCAGCAAATGTAGCAAATGCAGCATCTCACACGGACGAATTAGCTAAATTACGCGCATTACTTGAAAATTCAGACACTGCTGACACAGAATTAGTGATACGAAAAGACTTACAAAAGGAGTAGTATCGTATGGATCCTTTGATATACCTGGTGATAGGCGTCGCCACCATTGTGGTCGCCGTTTTTGTTGTCCTCCAGATTGTAGGACGATTGTTGCGTAAAGTTGGGCCGAACCAGGCGCTGATTGTCTATGGTGCAGGCGGGACCAGAGTTATTACTGGTGGTTCCCACTTCGTCGTACCGCTCTACCAGCGCGCCCAGGATTTCTCACTGGAATTGATGTCCTTTGATGTCGCCCCGTCGCAAGACCTCTATACGACCCAGGGTGTGGCCGTCAATGTCGAGGCCGTTACACAGATTAAAGTGCGTTCTGACGACCAGAGCATCAAAACTGCCGCGGAGCAGTTCCTCAGTAAGCGCCAGGAAGAACGCGAGAATCTGATTCGCCTGGTGATGGAAGGTCACCTGCGCGGCATCGTAGGTCAGCTTACCGTCGAAGAACTGGTGAAAGACCCCGAGAATGTGGGTTCCAAGATGCTGAAGACCGTCACTCCCGACATGGAGAAGATGGGGCTGGAAGTCATTTCGTTCACCATCAAAGATGTTCGCGATAAGAACGACTATATCAGCAACATGGGCCGCCCGCAAATTGTTGAAATTCGCAAGCAGGCCGATATCGCGGCTGCCCTTGGTCTACGTGATACGCAGATCCAGCAAGCGAATGCCGCTCGTCAAGCTGCCGTCGCCAAATCTGCCGCCGATCAAGAGCGCGTAAAAGCCGAAGCCGAGTCGCTGGGATTCCAGGCGGAGTCGCAGCGCAACCTCTCCTTGAAAAAAGCTGCCTTTGATGCAGAAGTGAAAAAGCAGCAGGCGTCCGCCGACAAGGCCTATGATATTCAGGCCAACATGATGCAGCAGCAGGTTGTTATCGAGGCCGTCAGAGTTACCGAGGTTGAGAAGAACGCCCAGATCAAAGTGCAACAGGCCGAAATTCAGCGCCGTGAACTGGAATTGCAAGCAACGATCCAGAAGGCAGCGGAAGCGGAACGACGGCGCGTTGAGACGGTGGCGGAAGCGGAACGGCAGCGCATTTACCTGGAAGCTCAAGGTCAGGCTGATGCCGCCAAGGCGCGCGGTATCGGTGACGCTGAAGCCAACAAAGCGCGCGGACTGGCTGAGGCAGAGGCCAACCGAGCGCGTGGTCTGGCTGATGCGGAGGTCATCCGCGCTAAAGGTTTAGCCGAGGCAGAGGTCATCCGTGCCAAAGGTGAAGCTGAAGCCGACGCCATGAAAGTCAAAGCGGCAGCATTCCATGAATACAACCAGGCAGCTGTACTGGATAAGCTGCTGACAGGGATGCCTGAAATTGTGCGCGCGATTGCCGAACCATTGAGCAAAGTGGACAAAGTCACCATCGTCTCCACTGGCAACGGTGATGGCACCCATGGAATTGGCGCCAGCCGTCTCACGGGCGATATCGTCAACATGGTAGCTCAAGTGCCTGCGCTCTTTGAGTTACTAAGCGGCACGCGTATTGGTGATTTGTTGAATCGTGTTCCTGCCCTGGCGAATCAAGATGGGGAGCAAGATAAAGCCAATGGGGCAAGGGCTACTGGCGCAACGAATACTGTCGATGCTACTCCCGGCGAGAAATAAGCGGGAAGTGGGATACAGGAGATATATATGACTTTGTTGGCGAATGACACATAGCGTGAAATTTCCGGGTGAAGGGAAAGAATCGTTCCTTTGCCATCATGCATGCACCGGCTTGCGAAGCCGTCGCATGGTAGGGGCGATCCCTTGTGGTCGCCCGGTGATCGGGCCTGGCTCTCGCATGAGGTGCCAGGTCCGCAATACACAATAGGGGGTCACAGTATACATGAATCTGTTGGAACGAGTGCTTACCCTGTTAGGGGCAAATCTGAATACAATGATAGAAAAAGCAGACGACCCTGAGCAGGTGCTGCGGCAGTTGCAGCTTGATATGCGTAACCAGTTGGTCCAGGTGAAGACACAGGTTGCCACGGCCATTGCTGAGAGCCATAAGCTGCGACAACGGAGCAAAGAGAAAACGGTTGAGGCGGAGACGTGGTTGAGGAAAGCGGAGCAAGCAATCCAACAGAATAACGATGCTGCCGCACGTACAGCGCTTACCCGCTACAACGATATCCTCAAGCAGGCAAAGCGTTACGAGCAACTACAAAAGGAGCAGGAACAACTGGTGATTACGATGCGCGGCGCATTACGCCAGCTTGAAGCAAAGATCTCCGAAGTTGAGACGACGATCGAACTGCTTGTCACACGCAAGCGCAACGCATTACTTCAGCAGCGAGTCTATGATACGCTAAATAAGACCGGAGGACTGAAGGAAAATGAGCGAGCGGCACGCGCACAGGATGCGGTGTTAGAAGCGGAGGCGCGCGCACGAGCGCTGGCAGATTTGCATGGCCGTGATCTTTCCGTCCAGCTTGATCAGATGTCTGAAGAGCAGATCATAGAGCGCCAGATGCGTGATCTGAAGGCTAAAAATAAGCCAGCGCGAGATGTTCCCCTCCTTCAAGAAGGAAAACCGAATCCTTCTCCGCTGATCCCACCGGTGCCACAAGCGGACGGTCCGGTGAGAAAAGTGGTGGAAAGTAGCAGGACCGCTGAGAATACAGTGCAAAAGGCAGGAGGCGCCGAAAATCCCGCTAAAGAAGTGGATTTGACAGAACTAAAGAAATTATTTGATTAACCCCATGAAGTAAAGGACAGTGAAGAGGATAATAAAAGTCAGGCCAATGAAAATACCAATGATAAAAGATCTGCGATTTATTTTTCGTTCTTCTTCAGTTGGAGTAGGTTTTTCGCCCATGTCTAACCTCATTAATAATCAGTAGAGTGGGAAAATCTTCGGCCAACGCCGCTGTTCCCCCTATCTTTTCCAGTATCTGTTTTTTTAACTATTTTTTAATGCAGCGCAGTTGCGATGGCAGCTTCGACATTCGCCATTACCTCAAGGCTCTCCGATGGCTCAGACTCACGAGCGGTCACAAGCACGTGAAACGCATCTTTGTCGCTGCCAACGAGGCGTATCAAGATATGGCGATTCACGCTGGTAATGACAGTATCTTCATAATCACCCCAGCCTCCTTCTTGCAATGACCCGACGACGCCCCGGAGAATACTACTGAAATAGCCACACAATACTGAAATATCAATATCGTCGACCGTCACCTGGGCGATAGGTTGACCATCCAGGCCCACGACAGCAGTGGCGATAAAGCCGGTAATTGAATATCCAAGTGTTTGCAAAGCGGCGACGAGGGACGGATAGTTGCGTTTTGCAGAACGCGGTGGCGGGGCTGTTAACTTCTCCATATTTGTCAGGGTCGGGGAATCGCTCGTCTTTCGCGCGGGGGAGAGGCTGCGCAGGGAACCATTAAGCGACGTTTCTTTCTCGGAAGACTGCCATTCAGGCGAGTTGGGCTGCTTTTTCGCGCCCGTAGCAGTTTTTGGAAGTGATTGCTGTGGCCCAGCAGGCTTCTTACGCGGGAGTTGATCAGTTTTCCCGGCGCGAGGTGCTGTCGGTGCTGTCGGTGCTGTCGGTGCTGTTGGCTGCCATTCTGCGGGCGATGGTTTAGCCACCGGTGTGTCCGGAACCTGGGCAGGGCTTGAGAGTGAGGAAGAGCGCAACATAGGCATTTCAGATGTAGTAGGCTGCTCAATCAGCCAGGATGGGAGATCACCACGCTGGCTTACCGGCGTCTTGCGCACAGTAGAGGGTGTGATATTCGCCGCAGCGGGAAGCGGCAAATCCTCAGGAGCAGGTTTTTCGCTTGAAGTATCCTTGCCTGGTTGAACATTCCTATAGCTCTTGCTCAAATCCGGCATTTTTGCTGGCTGCTTGCTCCTTTGCCACCATTCCGTCCCTTCATTCCTCTCAGTACTCCCGTTGCGTCCCTCGCTGCCATTACTACTGTTGACCATCTCTTCATTCCCTGCATGTTCTTTTAAAAACGCATCGTCAAAAGCATTATCCTGCGCAGCCGCAAGTGTGATAAAAGGGCTATCTTCATCTACAACGTGTGGTAGAGATAATGAGTGCTGAGGAATAGCCTCATGTTCGCCAGTTGGCTGTCGCAAAGCTGCGTACTTCGCTCGATACTGAAGAGCCTGGAAAATCAGGCGAGAGAGCGGCTGAGTGACATTTGGGGTAATCTGATCATGCCAAAGTTGATGCGTCACGGTACCGTTTTTATGTGCGGCCAGGGCAAAAAAAGCTTCCTCGCCCCTCAAGGTACCATATTCGGCCCAGATCAACTCTCCCCCTTGAAAACGTAATATTCCCCGTTCCTCCAGGCCAATACTCACCAGAAGGGCAATATTCTTGCGGCTCATGGTAATGATTTGAATGACATCTAGCAGGTCAAAAGAGTCCAGGCTAGCGGAAAAGCCCGTTTGCAGAAGTAAGCGACGCAACTCTTCTTTGAGTTGATGGAGGTTTATGGGCTTTGCCAGGTAGCTGACGACGCCGGCCTCTAATGCCTGAGTACGTTCTGAAGGAGAAGCCAATGCGGTAACCATTATCATACGTGTTTTTGGGCGAAAGGTCCTGAGCCATTGAAGCATTTCAAAGCCATCAGCCCCTGGTGTTTTGAGGTCACCAATAACCACGTCGTATTCTTCCGACCAGACCAGGCGTATTGCTTCAATCCCACTCCTGACGCCTTGCACAACATAGCCGTCTTTGCTGAGTGAGTTGACAATACTCCGGTTGAGAGTGTCATCATCCTCGACCAGGAGGATGCGCCATAGCTCGGACATCGCTGCTTCCACCTCAAATGGTTTTGCTCGCCGCCCACCGATACACCAGGTATGTGCCATCGTAGCGCACAACCACAAATGGCAACAATGCGCTTATGCTTGCGGTATTGGGTGGTTGTATTTTACTTGCAAAGTGTATCACGATGCCACCAGGATGACAAGTATATAGGACGGACTGGGTTGTCCCTCAATTTGATGTTCTTTCCTCAAAAATGCTATACTCGAAGCAGGTTAAATGGAAGGCGAGAGCCGCCGAAAAAGGTCTTTCGCCAGGAGGAAGTATGATTCAAGAGAATGCTCAGCAAGATAACTGGAAACGATTAGCAGGTGAGGCTGCTGCTCAACTCGTTGAAGATGGTATGGTCCTCGGACTGGGGTCAGGCTCAACAGCAACGCACCTGTTGTATGCCCTTGCCCAACGCATCCAGCAAGGCCTGAGAATTATTGGAGGCGTTCCTACATCAAAGGCTACCGAGGAACTTGCCCGTAAACTCGGCATACCTCTCACGACTCTTGATGCTCATCCTGAGCTTGACCTGGCTATCGATGGGGCGGACGAAATTGATAGTCAATTATGCTTGATTAAAGGTGGAGGTGGAGCGTTATTGCGCGAGAAGATTGTGGCTTCGGCGGCCCACCGCTTCGTGGTTATCGGAGATACGGCAAAACTGGTTCCAATGTTAGGTGTCCATTTTCCCTTACCTATCGAAGTCGTGCCCTTCGCGTCGACTCCCGTACACAGACGTTTGGAGTCACTGGGAGCAAAAGCCCAGGTGCGACAGCGGGATGGTGAGACGTTCATCACCGATAACGGGAATATGATTTTCGATTGTGCTTTTGCGGGCGGGATAAAAGACGCGGTGGATCTACAAGCACGCCTCAAGGAAATTGTTGGTGTGGTTGAAACGGGCTTGTTTCTGCACATGGTGGAACGAGCGATTATCGGTGGATCAGAAGGGGTAAAGACGCTCAGGCGCGAATATTGAAATCCATCGCTGCAACGAAGCTCTTGCTTCTACCTACAGTCTGCAAGCGACTCAAAGAAGTAATTGCATAGTTTTAGTGCGAATGATATACTTGGTACCATTCACAGACCTGGCGATGTACTCCTGATAAATCAAAGTTGAGTGTCCTGTCGCTACAGGAGCAGGTGCACAAGGATGCAAATAGTCACTTCAATACAAGAGATGTTGAGCGCACGCGCGAAATTGGCCGGTTCTAGCAAGGTCGGCCTGGTGCCAACGATGGGCTTTCTTCACGAGGGACATCTTTCGCTCGTTCGCCGGGCTCGCGCAGAAAACGATGTGCTCATTGTGAGTATCTTTGTTAATCCAACACAATTTGGTCCGCACGAAGACCTGGAGCGTTACCCTCGTGATGTACCTCGCGATTTGCAAATGCTAGAAGCGGCGGAAGTAGATTATGTTTTTATTCCCACAGCGGATGAAATCTACCCTCCAGGTTTCGTTACGTATGTTGAGCCTACGGGGGTGCTGGCCAGCGAGGGTGAGGGGGCCCACCGACCGGGACATTTCCGGGGCGTAGCTACAGTTGTACTGAAATTATTTCAGATTGTACAGCCTCACCTGGCTTACTTTGGGCAGAAAGATGCACAGCAGGCCGCAGTGATCACTCACATGGTAAGCGATCTCAATCTTGCAATAACTCTGCGCATCTTAGCTACAATACGCGAAGCCGATGGACTGGCGATCAGTAGTCGCAATGCGTATCTTCAAACAGAGGATCGGCTGGCGGCAAGAGTGCTCTACCAGGCCTTGCTGGCAGGGCAACAAGCGTTTGAATCCCGGCCAGCTGATGGCCCTCCGGCTGTGGTTCGGGCAATGGTTGAAGCGGTAGCCAGGGAGCCGCGGGCACACCTGGACTACGCGGAGGTTAGAGACTCTCATAGTTTCGAGGTATCGAAGACGCTTCGTGCCCCGGCTCTACTTGTCATTGCGGCGAGAGTTGGCCCGGCCCGCCTGATTGACAATTTTTCACTGCGTTCAGATGGAAGTTGGGATACAGGCATTCTTATCCCAAAGTAAGGAATCAGGATGATACCCGAGCCGGGAGGGCGACCACAAGGATTGACCCTACAATGAACGATTTTTCCCAGAGGGGAGAGAAAGGAACTACCATGCGGGACAAAATGACGGTACCCGCCATCCAGGCGCGCAAGCGCGGGACAAAGCTTACAATGATGACGGCTTACGATGCTCCAACGGCACATATTGCTGACCGGGCAGGGGTGGATATTATCCTGGTAGGCGACTCAGTGGCCAATAACGTGTTGGGTTTCGAAGATACACTCTCTGTGACGCTTGATAACATGATTTACCATACAGCCGCGGTAACGCGCACGAAACCCAGCGCGCTGGTAGTGGGAGATATGCCATGGCTGAGCTATCATATATCGGTGGAAGAGACGGTGCGCAATGCGGGACGTTTAATGCGCGAGGCTGGGGCCGGAGCTGTCAAATTAGAAGGCGGACGCAAACGACTGAAAATGGTTGAAGCGCTGATCTCCAGCGAGATTCCTGTGATGGGACACCTGGGATTGACGCCACAGTCCGTACACGCGATGGGTGGCTACCGGGTTCAGGGGAAGAGGGTCGAAGCAGCACGCGAACTGCTAGATGATGCACGCGCTCTGGCCAACGCGGGCGTGTTTGCCATCGTTTTAGAGGGCATTCCCGATGTCCTGGCAGAAGTCGTGACGAAAGAAATAGCGATTCCAACGATTGGCATTGGGGCCGGCCCACACTGCGATGGCCAGGTGCTCGTGTTTCACGATGTACTGGGCTTCAACGATATAAAGCCACCAAAATTTGTGCGGCAGTACGCGCACCTGGCCGATACAGCCACCGAAGCCCTGCAGCACTTTTTCGCAGATATCCGGGCTGGCAAGTTTCCCGCCGACGAGGAGACATACCACATTGACGAGGAGACCGCACGGGCCTTTCATGCGCTTACGCAACATGAGGAGTAAATCAGGCAAATCGAGCGAGAGGCAGAGAGATTGTGGCAAGGCTACGACGTAATGCATAAAGAGGCAGATGATAAAGAGAGGCTTCGGCCATGTTGAATTGGAATGCAAGGCCACTCATGGGACGACCATTAGGGCGACCCATCATAGGGCGACCCCAAAGGTCGCCCCTCCTATACACGACTAGAATGCTCGTCGGGTTGTGCCTGGTAGGAATTGTCGCATGCGTTTTCCTTCTTGATCCTCGAACGGTCTCGGCACATCCAGCTGCGTCTTTATCCAGTGGACCAACGTTTCAGGTAAATGCAGGGTTCAATGGACGCTTCAGGGATGGGAATTGGGTACCTTTGCAGATAGCGTTCAGTAATAACGGGGCAGATTTTAGTGGAACGCTTTCGATTGAAGACCCGGCTCCCTATAATGGAGCAGCTTTAACCTCTCTATACAAAGAGCCTATCAGTTTAGCCAATGGCGCCCAAAAACAAATCACAACATACATTCCGATTACTCTTGAAAGTCAGCTCGCCTATCAAATCACGGTCAAATTGCTCGATAGTTATGGGAATGTCGTTCGCATGCAAACGGGCACTATAACGGCGTTTGGATCAAGGGATGTTTTTGTGGGGATACTTTCCGATCAGAGCTCAGGCTTTAATCCCCTCTACAGTGTCGCGCTGCCCAGCCAGGGAGGCTCGATGATCGTCGAAACATTGAACGCCAGTACCATGCCTGACACAATGGTCGTGCTGAAAAATTTTGACCTGATCGTGCTGGATAACTTTACAACGAGCAGCCTCGACAGTAACCAGCTTATTGCATTACAAACCTGGGTCAACCAGGGAGGAGCGCTGATTGAAGTAGGGGGACCTGAATGGAAACGCACGCTTAGCGCTCTGCCTGACAGTCTCATGCCGGTAATAGTAAACGGGACTGGCACACTGCCAGCGGGAACGCAACTCTTGCCCGTGGGAGCGCCGCCCAAAGCAGGGCAAGGCCTGATCCCAATGTCAGTTAATGCCACTGTAACGGTGAGCACGGCGACGATCCGCCAGGAGGCCCTTGGGATGGTACAAAGCACAACCGTCCTGGCAGCCGGCAAGATACCCCTGATCGTACAAGAACGCGTGGGACAGGGCGCCATCTGCTACATGGCTTTTGATCCAACACTGAACCCGGTGGTTAACTGGGTCGCAGCAAGTACGCTGTGGAGGAGCCTTGTCCAACGAACATTGGGAGATAAATTGCTCTATTCCAACAATGGTTTCTCTCCCGCCACCACGCGCACCTTCCAAACGGCAGGCCTGGGCGGGTTATTACAAAATCTGCTAACAAACGTCTTCCCCTCGCCATGGCTGCTGGTAGTACTGGTACTTGGCTATCTTGTCATTCTTGGGCCGGTGCGTTTCCTTATCATACGCTGGCGCAAGAGACGTGATTGGAACTGGCGCATTTTGTTATGTAGCATTGTCGTCTTCTCCCTCCTCACGTACGGGCTTGCCATTCAACAGAAAGGCTCTTCTATTCTGAGCAATAGCGTCTCGATCGTTCAACTGAACAACGGCGGCTCCTCGTGTTCGCAATCCATCGGCGTGCTGGATAATTCCGCTCTCTACAATGTAGGCCCCGATTTATCGAGAGGCTACATTGTAGGCCCCGATTTATCGAGGGACGAGCACGAGCGAAGCGTGCAACGCTGTACGGAGGCCCACATTACCTCGTATGTGGGAGTCTTTGTTTTGAACCAGGGCGATTACCAGGTACATATTCCCGGCAATGGCCTGGTCCAACCAGTGGTAGACCAGAACGACCCCGGGCTTACCACGCAAAGTGGACCGCTGGCTACAATTGCCCCTGGACAAAATGGCACTGAGGTAAGCTTACCAGGAGTAAGCTTTTCGACGACTCGTTCGCTGCTCTCGGACCGCGATAGCCAGGTACAAGGCGGTATCAATTCGCAACTGACGCTACAGAATGGCATGCTCAACGGTACAGTGACTAACACACTCAGCTATGGTCTCAGCGATGTCTATGTGTTAATGACCAATAGCTTTGCTCGTATTGGACATCTCGCGGCAGGCCAGAGCAAACAAATCAGCCTGCGCATAAACAACGCTTCCAACAACCCTGGAATGACACTTGCCGATCAGCTCGCCGCGAGCAACGGCCTATCTACCCCGTATGTGACGGGTAATACTGGCACAACGCCGCAGACCGATTTGCAGCGGCACATGGCAATTTTGGCGGCACTGAGTGGTGAAGCGGGAAATTATGGCTTCTGTGGCGGAGGTCCATGCAGGGTAATATCCGCGCCAAGTGGAAACACCTACAACGTTTATGGGAGCCCTGGGCAGAGTATTGTAGACGGCAGTGATCCACTGTTAGTAGCAGGATCACCCGCCACGTTGCTTGGTTGGGCAGATATACCACGCGGGACAAATGGTGTGGTCGTCAATGGCACAACCCCCGCAGGTTTGCAAGAGACCCTGGTGCAGTCGCCTCTCAACATGACATTTTCCGGTATTTTACATCTGCCGGCAAACTTTATCAGTGGTCAGTTAATCGATGTACAGGGCACCAATGTACAATATCAGTATGGAGGCGCCTACATAATGACCACCGGCAGTATGACTTTTGAGTTCCCCGTTCATTTTGGAGCAAAACAGCAGGTGAGCAGTTTACGGTTCTCAGAACCCCTCAATCTTTCGCAAAAAGTGAGTCTGTCAACCTCACCGATCTCAGGCACGATAGCCGCAGCGAACCGGCTGCAGGTGCACCTGTACAACTGGCAGACATACTCGTGGGACGCCATCCCGCTCAATGGGTTCACTTTTGCAACATCAAACACCAGGGCGTACGTCAGTTCAGATGGGCGCATTCTTTTGCAATTATCAAACCAGGATAGCACAGTAGGTACCATTCTCTTTGGCAGGCCTTCGCTGGACCTGCAAGGCACAGTCTCTTAAGAAAAAGGGCAAAATGATCAAAATACAGCATGTTTCTAAAAGCTATCGCAGAGTTGACGCGCTTAAAGACCTCAGCCTGGAGATACCACAAGGCTCCATCTATGGCCTGATCGGGCCAAATGGAGCAGGAAAAACAACGCTGATTCGTATCCTGGCGGCACTACTCATCCCAAATGCAGGCCTGGTCTGGTTTGACGGGGAAGAGGTAAGCAAGACGCCGGCGCTCATCCAAAGAAAGGTTGGCTATATGCCGGATTTCTTCGGCGTCTATCCCGACCTGACCTCGGTTGAATATCTCGAATTTTATGCTGGCATCCATGGTATACCACGCAAGAAGCAGGCCAGTACCGTCAACGATTTGCTCGAACTGGTTGACCTTACCTCGAAGCGGGATGCGCTCGTGGAGACGCTCTCGCGTGGTATGAAGCAGCGACTCTGCCTGGCACGCGCACTGGTACACGATCCAGAGGTGCTGCTGCTCGATGAGCCAGCGTCGGGACTGGATCCGCGCGCCCGTGTGGAGCTACGCGAACTCCTGCGCACACTACAGGGTATGGGGAAAACGATCATTATCAGCTCGCATATCTTGCTTGAACTGGCGGAAATGTGCACAGATATCGCCATTATCCAGGGAGGGCAACTGGTGTTGGCAGGGGACGTTGAGCAGGTGACACGACGGTTGGATGGCGGGCTGCACATTGAAATTCGCGTACTGGAGTGCGTGCCCGAGACAACTGAGGCGCTCAAAGAAATCGAGGGCATCAGCAATGTCACAAGCGAGAATGGAGACGTTATACAGGCCGAGTTCATTGGAGATGAACGGGCCTTGCATAGGGTACTTGCCACATTGATCACCAAAGGCATACCTGTTGTTTCTTTCGCGCCACGCAGTAGCGGTGGTCGTCTTGAAGAAGTTTTCATGAGTATAACGGAAGGAGGTAGCCCATCATGACCTTCGCAGCCTTGCTCACCAAAGAATTACGCCTGCGCCTGCGCCGCGAACGTACCATCTGGGTGCTCATTACATACCTGCTGGTGATGACGCTGCTGGGGTTTCTCTTTATCAGCCGGACGAGTGCTTACAACAGCAACTCAGTGAGTACCCTGGGGCTTGGTCTTTACACCCTGCTCGTGTTCGTGCAGCTTTTTCTGATTATGTTTATCACGCCTGCCTTTACCGCTACATCGATCAACGGAGAAAAGGAGCGGCAGACCTTTGACCTGCTGTTGTGTTCGCGGCTCTCCGCTTTTGAACTGGTGGCAGGCAAACTGGTGGCAGGATTGGCAAACGCGCTCTTGCTGATCGCCGCGTCCATACCACTCTTCAGCCTGGTTTTCTTTTTCGGAGGAGTGGGACCGGCGCAAGTCTTTCAGGCGACGCTGGTTTTTGTGGTCACCGCCATTGTGGTGGGTACATTCGGCCTTTTCTGCTCAACGCTTTTGAAGCGCCCGCCGGTCTCTATCGCCATAGCATATATGTTTTGTGTTATCTGGGTGATCACGCCGTGGTTACTGAGTTTCCTGCTGCAACTTAGCGCGCCATTTAATGGGAGCGTGCAAGGGTCTTACATTTTCCTTGGCAATCCCATTCTCGCAATGATCAGTACATTTACATTTGGAGTGGGACCTCCAATTGGGACCGTCTCACTCTTTGGCACAAGCCTGGCGCCGTGGATCACCTACGCCATCATCAACCTCCTGCTGACCATCGTATTGCTTCTTCTTAGCACATGGCTTGTGAAACCCTATCCCATTAGCCGCCTCTCGCGATTGATGGAGAAACGCCCGCGCAAAGGTAAGGTAGCGGCGACGGTTTAAAGAAAGAGGGTGAGAAAAATGAGTAGCGCAGCACCGCAAGGCCAGGCCAGGATTCGTTTGGGCACAGCTCGCATCGATGGCGAGCCGTTGTTAGCGCAACTGCGTCCCTGGCGCAGGCGGCTGATACTACAGCAGGTCCTGACCTGGACGGGGCGAGGCGCCATCGTCGGGTTTTCCCTGGCGTTACTAGTGCTGTCGACCGCACGTCTCCTGCCATGGGCAGCTGCTCCGTACTGGGCATTCGGTATCGGGGTAACTTGTATAGTTGTTACATTTGGCGCTGCCTTATGGTTTCGCCCCTCGCTGGCCCGTACCACGCGGCTGGTAGACACCCTGCTGTCATTGCATGATCGTTTGAGCACAGCATGGGAGATGCGCAACGAAAACGCACCACTTTTCGGCTTACAGCGACGCGACGCGCTCAAGCAATTGGGGAAACACTCGCCACGAACAGCTATTTCACTGCGACCTCAGCGTTCCAACCTGATTATCGCCGGTATTGTCGTTGTTCTGCTGGCTTTACTGCTACTTCTGCCAAATCCCATGACGGCGCTATTGCAACAACAGGCGGCATTTCAGGCACGGATCGCGAAACAAATTGCCGCAATTGAACACGTACGGTCAGTGACCCTGCAACAGGCAAACATGCCGGCGACAGAACGTGCGCAAATCGATCAGATTTTGCGCGAACTACAGACAAAACTGCAAAATGCGCAGAATCAGGCGCAGGCACAGCAGGCAATCGCCGAAGCACAGGCACAACTCAACCAACTGCGCGATCCTCAGGCGGCCAATAAAGCACAGGCACAACTGGCCGCCAGTTCAGCGCTGCAGGACAGCCACAATACTAATTTGAGCGCAATAGGTCAGGCACTGGCCAAAAATGATAGCAAAGGCCTGGCCGACGCGCTAAAGAACCTGGCCGCGCAAGTGAGCAAGATGACGCCGGCACAACGGGCGCAGCTTGCGCAGCAGTTGGAACAGGCGGCGAACCAGGCACAACAGAACCCAAATCTCAGTGCGGCACTACACCAGCTTGCCCGCTCGGTTGCCGGCGGCAGCACAAGCGAGATCTCCGACGCGAGCAAAGCCATACAGGCAGCCGCGGCGCAGGACGCCGCAACGCAAGCCCAGAACAATACCATTAACCAGGTCTCACAAAGTCTGCAACAGGCGGCCAACGCTCTCACCTCAGCCACAGATGGGACCACCGCGCAGAATCAGAACCAGGCACAACAACAGGCGCAGGGACAACAACAGGCACAGGGACAACAACAGGGAAAGGGTCAAGGGCAGGCATTACAACCGGGGCAAGGCAGCAAAGGTGGATTGGGAAATGGCGGCAAAGGGAACAATCCCGGCAGTAAAACAGGGAAGAACGAAACGGTCACTGTGCCAGGGCAGATTGGCTCAGGCACCAGCACACAAAGCAATGATGGCAGCAACGGCGTCGTGCAGAACGGTAGTACCGTCCCATATTCTCAAGTCATCCAGCAGTATAGTCAGATGGCACACGACGCCATTGATAATAGCAGCATATCACCATCGCTCAAAGATCTTGTTCACAGCTATTTCAATACATTAGAAGGGCAATAGGAAGCAATGGCAAATACAAGTGAAAATACTGCTCCCCAGGTTGGCACTCAGATACCAGATGACCGTCTGCAGAAAGGAAATGATGCACGATCTGCTGTCAGCGATGCTCAATACGAAGGGCCGAGTGAGGCCGACATTACAGAGTTCATCGATATCGCGCAGCAGCTGGAAAAAGAACTGACTTCCATCGTGATCGGTCAGGAGCGGGTTGTGCGCGAGTTACTGTTAGCATTGCTCTCGGGTGGACATGTGCTGCTGGAGGGCGTGCCGGGGCTGGGCAAGACATTGCTGGTGCGAACGCTGTCAGAGGCGCTCTCGCTCAAATTCGCGCGCATTCAATTTACACCGGACTTGATGCCAGCCGATATTGTCGGTACAACGATCGTCAGCGAGCAGTCAGATAATAATTCGAAGGGGAGTAAACGTGTTTTCAGCTTCCAGGCTGGCCCTATCTTCGCCAATATAGTACTGGCCGACGAGATCAACCGCGCGACGCCCAAGACACAATCGGCTCTGCTGGAAGGGATGCAGGAGCGAACTGTGAGCGTTGGCGATACCACGCGCCCTTTGCCGAAACCCTTCTTCGTGCTGGCCACGCAGAATCCACTGGAAATGGAGGGGACGTATGCCCTGCCGGAGGCCCAGCTTGATCGCTTCCTCCTCAAAATTATGGTGCGTTTCCCCAATCCCAGTGACCTGCTGCAGATTATTGATTCGACGGTGGGCATACAGACAAACCAGGCAAAACAGGTCGCCTCGGGCGAGCAGCTACTGAAACTGATTGAGACAGCGAAGGCGGTCCCGGTGGCAACGCACCTGAAGGAGTACGCGGTGCGCCTGTTGCTGGCAACCCATCCTGAGCGGGAGGAGGCACCCGAGAAGGTGCGTAGTTTTGTGCGTTACGGCGCTAGCCCACGCGGCTTACAGGCGATGATTATGACGGCGAAGGTGCGGGCGCTGCTCGAGAGCCGCTTTAATGTGTCCCAGGAGGATATCAGGGAAGTAGCGCTGCCGGCGCTGCGGCACCGCTTGATTTTGAATTTTGATGGCTTAGCGGAGGGGATTACGCCGGAAGAGGTGATTGAAGGGGTTATTGGGGAGATATAATCAAGGATAGAAAATAGGAAAACAACATGGTGAATGAACGTGCAACTTCACGTTTTCCATTGGATTCCGGGGTACTGCAAAGGTTGGATAGCCTGGCGCTTTTGACGCGGAGGCCGATGGCAACGGGAAGGCCAGGGAGGCGGCGCTCGCCGCTGGCTGGCTCATCGATGGAGTTCGCGGACTTCCGGCGTTACACACCGGGAGACGACTTTCGGCGCATCGATTGGCGGGCTTATGCACGGCTGGAGCGGCTCTTCCTGCGCGTTTTCGAGGCCGAGGAAAATCTGACGGTGACAGTGCTGGTGGATTGTTCCGACTCTATGTCTTACGGCCTTCCAACGAAGGCATCGCTGGCGATGGAACTGGCGGCCGCGCTGGCCTATGTGGCGCTGAAGTGCGAGGATAGTGTGATAGTGGGGGCGTTGACGGATAAACTGACGACATACCGGCGCGTGGGAAGCGGCAAGAACGCGGTGTGGAGCGTTGGCGAATTCTTGCAACGTTTGCCGCGTTCAGGTACCACCGATTTGAATCGCGCGCTGTATGATTTGGGAAGGATTGTGAACAGGCCGGGACTGACGATCGTCATCTCTGATTTCCTGGCTCCTGGCGGCTACCAAACGGGGATACAGGCGCTGCGACAATTACGGCAGGAAGTGGCGCTGCTACAAATCCTGGCACCGGATGAACTGGAACCGGACATACAGGGCGACTGGCAGCTACAAGATAGCGAAGGCGCAGGGAATGTCGATGTGAGCGTGTCACCGGCAGTCTTGCAGGCATATCGAGCGCGCCTGGCGACGTTTACGCAGGAGCTGGCTGCATTTGCCCATAGCTACGCTATAACATATACATTGATTTCGAGTGACACCACTGTGATTGACGTTGTACAGCGCATATTACGGCAGGTTGAACTTGTCAAATGAGAGATAGCGGCCGTCCTGGCGACTGCCAAAGAAAGAGATGTCATGAGTTTACTCGTCCCTGCGGCCCTGGCCTTTGGCATCATCATTCCCATCATACTCTTGCTCTATTTCATGCGACCGAAGCGGCAGAACCGGGTCGTCGGCAGCACGCTGCTGTGGCAACAGGCGCTGCAAGACCTGCAGGCCAGCCGACCGTGGCAGCGACTGCGTATCACGCCGCTGTTACTGCTCCAATTACTGGCGGCGCTGGTAATTGTGCTGATACTTGCGCGGCCAGCGATTTTCCTGCCCAGCCCTATTAGCGGCGACACGATCATCATTTTGCAGACCTCGGCGAGTATGCAGGCCACCGACGTGACGCCCAATAGATTTGAAGCGGCTAAAAGTCAGATAACCGATCTCGTTGATAGTCTTGGGCCCAATGATCACCTCTCTCTGATCAGCATGGCACACACGCCACAGGTATTGATTGCCTCGTCACAGGACAAAGGCCAGATTACAGCGGCACTGCAACGGGCGAAAGTGACAAATCAGGATGCCGATCTTGAACAGGCGCTTTCGCTAGCAATAGCGCTGGCGGCAGGACGCACGAATATACAGGTGCTCGTGGTGGGAGATGGACATGTCGTGGCTCCTGACCAGACATTGGTTGTGCCTTTCCCCGTGAGTTACCTGCGCATTGGCACCGATGCTGCCAACGCGGCTCTATTGGCGCTGGCCTCGCGTTCTTTGCAGGGAAACCTGGTAGCGCTGGCGCAGGTCGCCAACTATAGCCACGAGCAACGATCGATACCCGTTGAGCTGTATGCCGACGGCAAGCTGGTCAATGTGCAAACTATTACCCTGGGAGCGGGAGCCAGCGGCGCCATCCAATGGGGACCCCTACCGTCCCTACCGCCCACCACACGCTACCTCCACGCGCAGATACTCACACAGGATGCCTTGAGCGTCGATCACGAGGCTTGGGCTATCGTCGGCGGGTCTATGCATGGGCGGGTGTTGCTGGTCACGAAGGGCAATAACTTCTTGCAGGCTGCGCTGCTGCTACAGTCGAATATAGACCTGTATAAGACAACGCCCGATAAGTACGTGGTCAACGCCGGCAATTTTGATTTAACCGTTTTTGATGGCTTTGTGCCCGCGACATTGCCTACTGGGGGGGTGTTCTTTATCAACCCGCCTCAAGGCTCGTACATCTTTGGCCAATCAAGGCCACAGATACGGGTGAGCCACATAGGCACGGGGAGCGCGGGGAGCGAAAGCAGCGGTTTACTCGACAACGTGGATTTGAGCAGTATCCACGTACTGCGCTTAAGCCACCTTCTCGTACCAGCCCTATGGGCACAGCCGGTGATCGTCACGCCCGAAACGCCTCTGTTAATTGCCGGAGAAAACAATAACAGGCGCATCGCAGCGTTGAGCTTTGATCTGCACGATAGCGATCTGCCGCTACAACCGAGCTTTCCCATTTTGATCTATAACCTGGTTAACTGGTTTCTGCCGCCTCCCGTGGCTGGAGATGGACAGGTATCACCAAATCTTCCTGTGACGGTACAGACGTGGCCTGGAGCCGACCGGGTAACGATTAACGGGCCTGACCAGCAAACCGTGACGGTTGCGCCGCCGTTTCCCGTGGCGCCATATGCACTGACGAACAGCATTGGCATCTACCAGGTGACCCAGCGCGTTTATGGCCTGGAGCGGCAAGGTGCCTTCGCTGTCAACCTCTTTGACCCGCAACAATCGCGCCTGGCACCGGCCAACCAGCTGCCAGTGGTGCACAGCATCAATTTTGCGCCTGGGAATAACGGGGTACCACGAGTGTTACGCGAAATTTGGCCCTGGATCGCTGCCCTCCTCCTGCTGATTCTCTGCCTGGAATGGTGGCTGTTTAGTCGCGGCTACCGCTTGCAGAGCACAGCGGCAACAACAGCAAGTAAGGGTAAGGGGGGATATACACGCGTTGGCCAGGCACGCTCAAGGAATACTCCCAGGTTTATTAGCGAAGCCCGGGATCAATTGGAGAAGCGCTATCGAGTTGCTAGGAAGCGTCTCACAACAGTAACGAGGCGAAGAAAAAAGGGAATGTATCGTTGATTAAGGATCGCAATGCTGACATTTGAACAGCCTTTGCTGCTCTTACTCTTAGTGCCGGTCTGTATCCTGGTGTACATGGCGTGGCTCAATATGTCGCTGCCGTTCCCCAGAGGACAGCGGCGCCTCATTCTGGTCTGTCGCCTGGCGTTGTTCACACTGATTATTTGCGCACTGGCGGGAGCGTCATGGTCGCAACCGGTTTCACGGCAATCGGTGGTCTTCGTGGGAGACATTTCGGCAAGCACATTACCGCAGCGAGCCTTTATCGAAAGCTGGATCAACGCTGCACTGAAGCACAAGGGGCCTGACGACCAGGTAGGAATCGTCGCGGTAGGCCGCAACGCGCTCGTCGAACAGTCAGTTCAGAAGCAGATCGACTTCAATCAATTTCAATCCACGCCCGATACGAATTTCACCGACCTGGCAGCTGGTCTTCGATTGGCCGCGGCTATCCTACCAGGCGACAGCCAGCGGCGCATTGTGCTCTTGAGCGATGGACAACAAAACCTGGGAGACGCGCTGCAGGAGGCTCAACTCTTGCAACAGGAGGGTATCCGACTGGATATTGTGTCCCTGCCTGACTATCATGGTGCTGAGGCACGTATTGATGGACTCGATGCGCCAACGGAGCTGCGTACGAATGAACGCTTTCTGCTGCACACACGACTATTTAGTAATGTCGCACAGCCAGCCACGCTGCGGCTATATCTCGATCAATCGCTGTTGCTCCAGGTGTCAACACAATTAGTGGTAGGCGCGCAAGAAATCACTTTCAGGCTGCTGGCCCCAACGCCGGGTTTTCACACGTTCAGGGTCACACTGGAGGTAGCGCACGATACTTTCCCCGGTAATAATGAGGCAGCTGCATTTGTCAACGTACAGGGGCCGCCGCATGTCCTTGTCATCGAAGGGACACCAGGTGAAGGACACAACATCATCGCGGCACTGCAAGCAACGAGAATACAGGTCGCGGTCGGGACTCCTAACGACATCCCGACGACGCTCGATGGATTGGCCGGGTTCAGCGCCGTTGTGTTGGCGGATGTGCCAGCAATTTCTCTCGGTACAGCGCGCATGAAGATTCTACAGGCCTACGTGCGCGATCTTGGGCGAGGGCTGGTGGTAAGTGGTGGGGAGAGCAGTTATGGCGTGGGAGGATACGCCAACACGCCACTGGAACAGACCTTGCCGGTTAGGATGGATATCCCGCAGCACAAGGACACGCCAGGCATCGCGGTGGTGCTGATTGTCGAGAGCCTGGAGGACAATAGCAGTATCAATATTTCTAAAGAGGCCGCCAAGGGGGTGGTCGGACTCTTAACGCCTCGTGACCAGGTGGGTATCTCAGCAGCATGCGGCGGGCTTGTATCGGCCATGCAGCATGTCACCAACCGGGCGGCAATTGACCACGTGATTGATACAATGGAGCCTTGCGATCCCGAAAGTTACCTGCCCGATCTGATCAACGCTGAGACGGCGTTGCGCAGCACGAATGCAAAAATTCAGCACGTGATACTGCTAGGTGACGGCGATACTTTTGAAAATTTCCAGTTGAATGCGCAGTTGCAGAAAATGGTGAGCGAGCATATCACTATTTCAACGGTTGCTACCAATGCCTCCTCCTTCCAGGAACTAGGTTTGATGCAACAGATTGCGTCGCTCGGAAGAGGCCGCTTCTACCGGGCGGATAATCCCAGCGCTGTTCCGCAAATCCTGCTCAAAGAGACCCAGCAGACGACACGGCGAGCGATCATCAATGAGCCATTCGTGCCTGCGCTTGTCAGCAATCATCCTATAGTAACGGGTTTGAGCGCTTTTCCGGCGTTGACGGGTTATGTAGCGACGACTCCGAAAGCAACAGCGCAATTAGTGCTCATCAGTCACAAAGATGATCCGGTGTTAGCCACCTGGCAGTACGGCCTGGGACGCGTGGCAGCCTGGACGAGCGACGCACTGGGACTGTGGACGGCAAACTGGCTGCGCTGGAGCGATGCGCCACGCTGGTGGGCCAACCTTGTAACCTGGACATTGCCCTCTCCTGATAGTGCACTCAATGTGAATGCCACAGTAATCGGAGACAGCGGCCACATAACGGTCGATATTCCTCCTGGCACAACTACAGGATCAACTGTGAACCAGCAAGTGCAGGTGAAGATCATCACGCCCAATCTCGCGCAAGAAACGATCAGCTTACAGCTAACAGCCCCGCTGCGCTGGGAGGGAATCTTCCCGACCATACAGGTAGGCGCGTACTTGCTGCAAGTGAACTGGCATGGTACGGCGGGCCAGTTGATAACAACGACAGGGCTGGTGGTGCCTTACTCCCCCGAATTTCGTACGTCGGGAACAGATAAACGCTTCCTGACGTTACTGGTACACGCCAGAGGTGGAGCGCTGCTTGGTCCCAACGACAGCAGAGAGGCATTCTCTGCCAACCTGGCACCAGTATCCGCGGCTGTGCCCCTGACATTCTTGTTGCTCACTTTAGCGGCGCTGCTGTTGCCGATCGACATTGCAGCCCGTCGCCTGGCCAGTTTAGAGTTCCTGGTGATTGGCTTCCAGTGGCTACGTACGCGGTTGCGACCACGACTGGCGGCACAAGGGATACAGGGTGGCGAAAGTGCGATTGATGCGACAGCATTGGCAAATGTACGGACGAAACGCGAGCAGCAACGCAAGCGGGCCACAAGTACGAGAGCCCAGGTGATGAATACAGGCGAGAAGAAGGGAACAAGTGCGACAACTGCGACAACTGCGACAAAGACCCGTGAGGGTCAGGCCACAAGTTCAACAAAAGCGGAAAAGAACGCAGTGAAAGAGGCAGATGCTACAGTAGCGAGCAAGTTGCTGGACGCCAAACGAGAGCGGGAGAGAATGAGAGGGCAGAATAAAGAATAGAGTTGATGATTGACCTGTTCGAAGAGGGAGCGCCCGATACAGTGGGGCCAATGTTTTTAATCCCTTCTGTAGATGCATTCTACGCCGCGAATCAGGGCACAATGGAATTTGTGCGCAAGCCAGCCGATATCCCTCCTGGGCGTTGGGCCACTGTAAAGGACCCTTCCGGGAATTGTCTCTACTTCTATGACTCGAGCAAGTCTCAATAAGGCAATCAGGCTATCGACTGATCTATCCTCGCATTTGATTGTCCGGGCTACACCATTTTGAAAGGATCAATTTCAATGTCAACAGAGGAAAACAAGGCTATTGTGCGCCGCTATCGCGAGGCTCACACCTCCAACAACCTGGCTCTATTGGACGATATTGTTGCTCCAGACATCATCAGTCACTCTGGTATACCCGGGTTACCTCCCGGCCGCGAGGGTGGCAAAATGGTGCATCAAATGTTTCTCTCCGCATTCTCTGACGGCGTGTCGACGACTGATGACCTGATCGCAGAAGGCGACGAGGTTGTAGAGCGTTTCACTTTCCGTGGCACAAATAACGGCTCTTTTATGGGCGCTCCGCCAACTGGCAAAAAGGTTACTTCGACTGGAATTTCCATCTTTCGCATCGCGGGAGGCAAGATAGTGGAACACTGGGGTGAGAATGATGCGCTAGGCACTATGCAACAGCTTGGTCTTATTCCCATGCCCGGACAAGGCTGATTAGATGTAGCGATGGCAGAGAGCATACAGGACAAAGCTCGAGCTTTGTCCTGTATGCTCTCTTTCTCTGAAAGGCACGAAGTTTGAGTACGCTGTGCACTACTCGGGGTAGCGTTACGTAAGCTGTCACCACGAGTGCCGGTGACCACAAAGGTCCCCACCACACCGTCCCAAGACCGCTCCCACCCTACGAAAACGATTTGTGTGCTACCAACGCCCCCATACCGCGTGGCGTTCCAAGCTCAATAACATCCTCTAGAACCAGACTCGCCTGCTCAACCCAGGCTCGCAGATCGGATAAGGGGTGTACCTTCCCCTGTCGCGTGCGCAGGGCCAGGTGCAAACCATAGATGGCTCGCGCCCGTTCTCCCGCAGGTGCGCCATCTCCCAGCATATCGACAATCACCAGGTCTCCACCTGGTAAGAGCGCAGTTGTCAGGCGACGAATGAGGGCTACTGCTTGTTCAGGAGGCTCCAGGTGTAACACATTGGCAAGTATGATGCGGTCGAATCGGTCTTCTGGTATCTCGATGACATGGAAATTTCCCGGCAGCAGACCAATACGATCTGAAAGACCCATGTGCTCTGCCTGGATGCGGAACGCTTGCAACACATTGGGGAAGTCCAGGGCGGTCACACGCGTTTCTGGGTGACGCTGGGCCATCGCCAGGCTCCAGATACCAGAACCTGCTCCTACATCAAGGATATAAGCTGGGCGACCTGGTAATGCAACCGCAAGCTGTCGCGCCCCTTGCGCATAGACGAGCGCCAGCTTTGAGACCACACCGCTATAGACCGCCTCACGTGCATCGGGAGGGCCATCCATGTGCGCAAACCGCTCCCCACGCAACAGAAAGGCGGGCACCTGGCTCCACATGGCACCCAATCCATCAACTCCTCCTGGGCTGATGGCATCAAGATCTTTGAGGGCAGCAGAGGCAACATACCTGCCCTGCTGGCAGTCAGCAATCCCCAGGCTTGTAAGCACTTCAAGTACCTGTTCAGTAGCTATCGGGTCAAGGCCGAGTTCCTCTGCATACATGGTGGGGGTAGCATAGCCATTCAGCAACGCCTGCAGCAGGTTTCCTTGATAGGCAGCCACCAGTGTCGCCGCCATGCCAACAAGTTCAAACAGTTCCATCATGGTCTGCCTCCACTCGTCACGGGACGGCACTGCAAGAGGTAGAGCGTGCCGCTCGACAATGCCCATTCGATATCCTGATTAGCACCCAAGAGGCTCTCACATGCTGCCCCCAATTCGGCGAGACGGACAAGCGCTTTTTCACCCAGGCATGCTTCCTGCACCCGCGCTGGATCGTTGATCGCCAATTCGGTCGTGCCCCCATGTTCGTTGGCCACAATCGCTATGTCCTTGCGACCCAATTGGCGCTCTAGCAGTTCGCCCGTGCGAGCAATGATATAGCGATCGGGCGTGATCAGGCCGCCTACGACGGCTTCACCCAATCCCCAGGACGCCTCGACAATCCAGCGCTCGCCTGAACCGGAGACGGGATCAATCGTGAAGAGAACTCCGGCCACCTCGGCTGGCACAAGTGCCTGCACGATGACAGCTACACGTGGCTCGCCTGCAATGCTCATACGGGCCCGGTACCGTCGTGCGGCTTCAGTCTGCCCTGATGCCCATACCTTCGCAATGGCCGCTAGTACCCCATCCAGCCCGCGCACATTCAGGAAACTGACATGTTGCCCAGCAAAGCTTGCCGATGCCCTATCCTCACCAATGGCCGACGAGCGCACTGCCACGGCTCCATCTTTGAATTGTGCCAGGGAATGCTCCAACGCAGCCCGCTCATTGGGAAGCAAGTTGCTCTGTGCTGTACGGGCCACACAATCGGGATGGAGTGCAAACCCGGGAGGCACAGGTAACCCGGCACACAGGGTCTCAGAGAGACGGGCAGCCTTGCCTCCGTATACCTGGGCATCAATACTGGAGCCGAGAGTGATAAGCAGGTCGTCTCTCATGCCAGTATCTCCACCACGCCCCGGTCGCCGTCCACCACAATACGTGCCCCGTCAGGAATGCGCGTTGTCGCATCCCCGGTGCCGACGACTGCTGGGATGCCGAACTCACGAGCAACGATAGCGGTATGACAGAGCGCGCCTCCCCGGTCGGTGACCACCGCGCCAAGCAGTGGCAGGAGCACATTGTACCCGGACGAGGTGATACGCGTGACCAGCACGTCTCCGCTTTCGATCTTCTCAAAATCGGCGGCACTGCACACAATGCGCGCGCGCCCTGCGTATCTTCCGCCACTGACGCCATGACCGCCCAGCGTCTCTTTCGTTGCCTGAGGTCGTCTTGCAGGATCGGCACCAAAATGTGTCATGTAAAACATCAGCCCTAACATTGCCCGCGCACATGCTGGCGGGAGCAGCTCGGCT
>WNGG01001028.1_pt2 | contig 54463 bp, 55 predicted proteins | sample 5400661 | NCBI WGS metagenome assembly WNGG01 (sample SAMN13153372, study PRJNA577476) | soil metagenome | isolation source: 100 cm soil or saprolite under Garry oak tree replicate 1 | place: USA:California | collected 2016-06-15 | reverse complement strand
CCTTCAACACGCCCATGTGGTAGGCTAGAAGCCCGCTTTCGATCCGGATGGCCCTCGCGATTTCATGGAACGGTAGGCCGGGGGAGTCGTGAATGAGCCGGAACGCCCGCAGCCGGATCGGATTATCGAGCGCGGTGTAAGCCCGCAGGCGGTCGAGAATCCTTGGGTCGGTGTCTTCCGTCGCAGACCGCTTCTTCATGAAGTCAACGATATTCTACGAAGTATAAATAGAGGGAACCGGCGCTTGCCGTCCGCCATCGACCGGGTACACGTGTCCATACCGGACGAGGTGGGTCAGGTAGAGATCGGAGAGGTAGCTCCCGGATGGGCTGTGGACCGGGTGGTACTCCGGTCGGACCAGGACCCGGAGTTTCGGCGCGATTCGGGGATTGGACGAGAACTGGCCGAACTCCGTCGCGGCACCCCACGACTCGATGCTCAGGAATACAAGATCCACGTCGCTCCGCTCGAGGACATCCTCCTCGATTACCGACGGACCGATTTCGGGAGAGAAGTCGTCCTCCGGTACAAGCGCGACGATCCCCCGACTCGTCAACACGTGCGCGACCGCGCGTCGCTCATCGAGTCCGCGCCCGGAGGAGCCCATGAGCATGACGACCAGCCCGGATCGTTTGAGACGGTCCTCCGTCTCTTTGCGAATCGCCTGAACGCGTCGGACTGCGTTGCCCTCGGTCATGGCTCCCCTGGCCGGGCATGCGTCGTGCCGCTAGTTGAGCGCCTGCATGAGAGGTCGGTGAAACAACTCGGGCCGGTGAACGCTTCGCTGGATTGTGTCGAGCAAAATACTATATTCCCCTCCCCGGTTGGGCCGCGTGCGGCCGGGATGGGCTAGCCTGGTTATGCTAGGGGACTGTGGATCCCTTGACGCGAGTTCAAATCTCGCTCCCGGCCCTCGCGCACGGCTCGCCCTTCCCCGATTTGGACTCTGGTCGCGGGAATCGCGGCACCTTCATGAACTGAGGCTCGGATATTCAGTCTGGAGCCATCTGGTGAAGGTCGTTGTCTTCGGCGCGACGGGGGAAACCGGCCGCCTCCTCGCGGAACGGGCGCTGCGGGCGGGCCATACCGTCACCGCCTTCGTACGCGATCCGGCCCGGATGTCCATCGTCCACGAACGGTTGCGGGTGGTCCGAGGCGACGTCCTCGACCCTCCTTCGGTTGATCGAGTGATTCCGAGCCAGGATGCGGTCCTCTCGGCCCTGGGGAGCACCGCTCGCAATCCGGCGCCGGTCCTCTCCGATGGCGTGCGACACATCCTCGATGCGATGGAACGGTCCCGCGTCCGGCGGATCGTGGCCCTCTCGGCGGCGGGCGCTCTGGGCGAGTCGGCCGGATTCGCCATTGGGAATGCGGGGCTGCGAATTTTTCGGATGTGGCTGCCGGAAGTGTACCGGGAGCATCGCAAGATGCTCGACGAACTTCGGCGGCGGGAACTCGAATGGATCGCGGTACGTGCCGTCCTGCTGACGAACGGCGCGGCGAAGGGGCGCTATCGCATTGCCGTCGAAGGAATCCCGCGGTGGGGCTTTCGGATCTCCCGCGCCGATGTCGCGGACTTCATGATCCGTCAACTCGCGAGCGACGAGTTCGTCCGGAAGATGCCCGCGACCGCGTACTGAGTCGCCCGCTCAGGATTCATCGGAAGGCGGCTCGAGCACCAACGACCGCATGCTTTTATATGGCCACCCGGATAGTCGACCGCTTCTCGAGGCGATGAAGAAGCCTTGGGTGGCCCGAATCCCCCGGAGCGGGGCTGCGATGATCAAGCAGGCGGAGAAGACGTATGCTCCACTCGAGGTGGAGAAGCAGGTCCAGGAATTCTGGGAACGGGCGAAGGTCTATCAGAAGACCGTCGCCGTCCGAGAGAAAGGCGAGAATTTCTTTTTCGGCGACGGCCCGCCGGCTACGACCGGATCGATTCATCTCGGTCAAGTCCTGAACAAGACGATCAAAGATCTCGTCGTCCGTTATCATCGGATGCGCGGCTACCACGTGCGGGACCAGCCGGGCTACGACATGCAAGGCCTGCCGATTGAGGTCCAGGTCGAGAAGACCCTCGGGATCACGAACAAGAAGGAGATCGAAGAGCTCGGCATCGAGAAGTTCGTGAACACCTGCAGGACCTTCGCGATGGACTTCTTGCAGAAGATGACGAAACAGTTCCAGTCGCTTGGCATCTGGCTGGACTGGGACCGCCCGTATATGACGATCCGCAATGAATTCATTGAGGCGGCCTGGTGGACGCTGAAACGGGCCCACGAGCGAGCCTGGATCTACGAGGCGCTCCGGTCCATCCAGTGGTGTTCCCGGTGCGAGACGGCCCTCGCCGACGCCGAAGTCGAGTACTCCGACGAAACGGATCCATCGATCTATGTCCAGTTCCGCCTCGAGGGCAAGCCAAACGAATCGCTCCTGATCTGGACCACGACCCCGTGGACCCTCCCGGCCAATCTCGCGATCGCGGCGCACCCCAACTTCCGGTACGCGAAGGTGAAGATTCCCCACGGCAAGAAGCCCGAGTACATCTGGCTCATGGAGAGCGCCGTCCCCGACGTCATGGCCCGCGCCGGGGTGACGAAATACTCCGTCGTCGAGACGAAGAAAGGGAGCGACCTCGTGGGGCTCGCATATCTGCACCCGCTTCGCGCGAAGCTTCCCTACCAGAAATCTGTGGAGGGCGAATGGGTCCACAAGGTGGTCTCCTCCGACACGGTCGCCGCGGAGTACACCGGGCTCGTCCATTCGGCGCCGGGGCACGGGCCGGAGGACTTCGAGCTCGGTCAGAAGCTCGGCCTTCCCGCCTTCTCCCCCGTCGACGCGGGAGGCCGTTTCACGGCGGACGCAGGCGCCTACGCGGGCCAGAAGGTGAGGGAGGCGAATCCGGGGATCATCGCGGACCTTCGGGCGGCCCACGCCCTCTTCGCAGACGAGACAGTCCTCCATGCGTACGGCCATTGTTGGCGTTGCAAGACCCCGATCTTGTTCCGCGCGACGGTCCAGTGGTTCCTGAAGGTGACCGACTTCAAGCCGAAGATGGTCGAGGAGGTCGGGCGGGTCCGATGGTTCCCGGACTGGGCCGGATCGGCGCGCCAGCTCGACTGGACGACCAACCTGCGGGACTGGTGCATCTCGCGGCAGCGCTACTGGGGCACCCCCCTCCCGATCTGGAGGTGCGCGAAGTGCGATCACTGGACCGTCATCGGATCGGCCGAGTCCCTCCGAAGTGCGAAGGGTTACAAGGAAGGAATGGACCTTCATCGGCCGGGCATCGACCGGGTCGTCCTGCCCTGCGAGAAGTGCGACGGCGAGATGCGACGCGTCCCCGACACGGTCGACGTCTGGTTCGACAGCGGGGTCTCGAGTTGGGCGAGTCTCGGCTACCCGGCGCGGGACGACGAGTTCCTTCGATGGTGGCCTCAGGACTGGATCGTCGAAGGTCCGGACCAGACCCGCGGCTGGTTCAACTCCCAGCTCGAGGCGGGCGTCGTCGCGTTCGACCGGGCTCCGTACGACCAGGTGTTGATGCACGGTTGGGTGAACGGTCCGGACGGCCGGCAGATGCACAAGTCCCTCGGGAATTACATCGAGCCCGAGACGGTCGTCAACAAGTTCGGGGTCGATCCGCTCCGATTCTATGTGATCGCCGTGAACGCGCCATGGGATGACATCACGTTCCAGGAGGACGGCGTCCGGAACGCGCAGCGGACCCTGAACATCCTCTGGAACGTCCTCCGGTTCGCGACGACCTACATGGTCCTCGACCGGTTCGATCCGTTCGCGGCGGACCTCTCCTCGATCGAAGGCCACCTGCGCCCGGAGGACCGTTGGCTTCTCTCGAGGCTCGAGGGTCTGAAGAAGACCGTGGACCTCGAGATGCGTTCATACAACCTACACCGCGCGGCTCGCGCGGTCGAGGCGTTCATCCTCGACGACCTCTCGCGGTGGTACGTGAGGCTGGTCCGCGGACGGACGTGGACGGAGGCCGACGACGAAGACAAGCTGGCCGCCTACCACGTGCTCTTCGAAGCGCTGAGCACCCTCGCGATCCTCCTCGCCCCTGTGGCGCCCCACATCGCGGAGGCGATGTATCAGCGCCTCGATGGACGGAAGCTCAGCGTCCACATGCTCGATTGGCCCGACGTCCGCGAGAGGTGGCTGCGGCCCGAACTTGAGCGGTCCATGTCGATCGTGCAAGAGCTGGTGGAAGTCGTCTCGAAGGAACGACAGAAAGGAGGGCGGAAACTCCGTTGGCCCCTGAAACTGATCGCGGTCCGCAGCGGCACGCCGGATGCGGCGGAGGCTCTCGCGACCCTCGAGGACATTTTCCTGGACCAGGTCAACGCGAAGGAACTCGCGATCTTGGGACCCGCGGACGAGTTTCCCGGGACCGTGGTCGTCGCGAAACCCGACCCCGCGGCGATCGGCAAGGCTTACAAAGCCCTCGCGCCGAAAGTTGTGAAACTCCTAGGAACGCAGGCCCCCGACGAGATGGAAAAGGCGTTCGAACGCGGATCATACACGATCCACGCGGACGGGCAAACGTTCGCCATCGAACCGACGATGGTGCGCTTCGAGAAGGCGCTCCCTCCCGAGGTCGTGCGGGTCGAGACCCGTCACGGCGAGATCTATCTCGACCTCCGCGTAACCCCGGAGCTCCAGGCCGAAGCGTACGCTCGGGAGATCGTCCGTCGCATCCAGCAGATGCGGAAAGACCTCGATCTCGATGTCGACGACTTCATCGCTGCGGTCATCAAGACGAACAAAGAGTTCGCGGCGACCCTCGAGGCACAGAAATCATTCATTGCCCGCGAGACCCGTTCTCGGAGCTTGACGTTCACCGACAAGCCCGTCACATCCGAACACGTCGTCGAGTGGAAGGACGTCGACGGTCATGCCGTGACGATCGGCGTCACGCCGCTCCATCTCTCCGAGGCCGTTCGCGAATTCACCCGGGTTCCCGGCCTCACGACGGCGAAAGCGATGGCCCTTTTCGATGCAGGGTACAAGAGCCTCGCCGCGCTCCGCTCCGCGACGAAACAGGAGTTGCTGGCCGTCGACGGCCTTGATGCGGGAGACGTCGACCGGATCACCGAATTCCTCGCCGTCCGGGAAAAGGCGGAGGCCGTCTGCCCGACCTGCCAAGCCTCCGTCCCAGCCGAGGCGCGGCACTGTCCTCGATGTGGAGAGCCGATGGCGTTGGAGGCCACGCCCTGCCCTCGATGCAAGTCGGCCATCCCTCCCGGCACGGACGCATGCCCTGTTTGCGGCTTCGCGCTAACCGCCCAGGCCGCTCCGGGGACGCCGTCCCGGACGCCGTGCGTCGCATGCGGCGAGCTGATCGTCGCGGGTTCTTCCGAGTGTCCCTCGTGCGGGGCGCCGCAGATGCGACCGGCTTCGCCCGTATCGAGCCGAATCGGTGAGAACGAGGCTCCCGCGCTGTTGAAGGACTCCTCCTCGTACCTCGTGCGGGAGGCGACCCCCGAGGAGGCCTATCGCCTGTTCTTGATCGCGCAGACCACGGGGAAGAAGGGCATGATTATCACGCGACTTTTCCCGCAGAAAGTCCGAGAGCGCTTCGGGCTCACGGATCTGCCGATCCTCTGGTTGAGCAACGTCGGCAAGGAGGACTCGATCCGACCCAAGGACATCGAAAAGTTATCACTGGCCGCGGAACAGTTCCTCTCCCGCGAGAAAGGCGTGGTCCTCCTGGATGCGATCGAATACTTGGTGACCAACAATAATTTCCTGACCGTGCTGCGTCTCGTGCAATCGATCCGCGATCAGGTGGCCGTCAACAAAGGTGTCTTCTTGATCTCCGTCAACCCGTCGACCCTCGACGGCCATCAGATGACGCTCCTCGAACGGGAAGTGGACCATGTCGTCAACGTACCGGGCGGGCAGACGGGTTCTGCCTCCGGATGAACCCGCGATCCTAAGCCGAGGGCTGGAGGACCGCGGCGACTACGTCGACGAGCCGCGGGACGGTCTCGAAGCGCTCGAACTCCTCTGGACGAACCCATCGGTGCTCGACATTTTCCCAATCGAGGCGCACCCGACGATTCGGAGTGTCGAAGAGGAACGGGTGGACGACGTAGATCGTCGTGCCGTCGCGAGCCAGGACCGGATCTCCCGCTCCACGGAATGTGATTGCGCGGATCCCGGTCTCCTCCCGAACCTCCACGATGGCCCGGTGTTTCGGATCTTCGCGGCCCTCGATATGGCCCGAGATTGCGGACCACTTCCCTCGGAAGGTACCCACCTTCTCGCTCCGTCGAACGATGAGGACGCAGCCCCGGTTCCGGAGAATCGCGGTCACGACGCGTTTTGCGCGGATGTCGGGGAGGTCGACCGTCCCCCGACTCCCGTCAACGACCATCCGGTCTCCAGTGTGAAGGCCTCCGACGTCGACGCGGTCCACCATCGGGATCCCCGCGAGCGTCGCCCCGACTGCGACGACGGCATCCGCGCGTCGGTTCACGATCGCCGCAGGACCGTGGCCCCGGTTCCCGAGGCCATACAGCACGTACGAGCCCACGGTGCTCCCTTTGCCAGTGGGGAACACGAAGACTCGGCCGCCCAGGCGTTCGCCCGTGATGCCGTTCGCTCCATTCAGAATGGACCCGGTGGCCGAATCCACTCCGCCCACGAAGGAGAAAGGAGCCGAGGAGACGAGTGCGGTACCCAACGCCCGTCCTGGAACGATCCCGCGTCCGCGAATCCTCATGCGTAGCGCTCCAGAAGCGTGTCCAGTTCCTCGAACACGACCTTCTGCCGAGACAGGCTCGGCAAGTAGTACGCCCCTTTCCCCGAGGGCGTTGCGACGGTGCCGAATCGATGTTCGAGCAACGTGACCTCGAGGCAGGTGTCCGCGAGGACCCGACCGCCGCGGCGTTCGATGATTCCGACCGCATCCGGATTCGCATCGCGGACGACCCGACTCGTGAAGACCCAAACCGGGATCCGGGGCGGCGCCCGGTCGATGAGCCGCGCGACTTCCCGCAGTTCGTTCGAGGAGAGTTGCGGGGACCCGAGGCCAATCATCTCGGCTTCGGTCCCGTCGGTGTGCGCCCGCTTCGCGGCGGCCAGATCTCCGTGGGTGATCGCGATCGTCTTCAGGCCCTTCACGCGCGCCCGCCGGGACTCGGGCGTTACGCCTTCCAGATGAAACATCGCACATGCGCCAGAGGAGGCCAGCGCCGCGCCGAGCCACTTGAGATCTCCCTCGGTCCCACGGAAGCCGCGGAAGAACGGGAGGCCGTCGCCCACCCGCTCTCCGGCGACGAGTCCGATCAATGAGTAGTCGATGCCTCGCGGCTTCACGCCGACCTTCACGATCACCGTGGGTTCTCGACCCTCGTCCGTGTGAAGTCCGTACTCCGGCGTCGCTCCGACGATGGCGGCGGCGAGAGCCGCGGGACCGCCCTCGCGGTTCGTGCGGGCTCCGAGGACCGAGTTCGCGAAGCAGACGGCGCTTGATTCCGCCCAGGCGACGTGTTCACCGAAGGTCGGTCGGATCCCGATGAGATACGGAGTGCACGTGAACGAGCGCTGGACTCCCATCGCCTCGTAGGCGCGGGCAATGCGTCCTTGCTTCTCCGCGAACGTGGGCGGGACGTCGAGCGCCTGCCACTGAGCGAGATCCGTCCCGAGCGGATTGACGGTCGTCGGCACCGAGACCCGCGCGTCCCGCGCGAAATCCTCCAGGAACTCGAGACCCGGATCCCCGATCAGCTTGTACGAAACGCCGGACACGTGCGCCGAGGTGATCGGGACGAGACGCGGTGCGTCGGCGAGACGGCCCACCGCAAGCAGGATTTGCATCGCCTTGCGCTGCGACTCCGTGCCATCGTCCAGCAGATGCTGCTGAGCCCGCGTGAGGCGCATTCACGGCGCCTCCGCGAGGATCGCGTGGGCGACCCGCCGGGCCTCCGCCGGCTTCGCGGGGTAGGCGATGAGCTTCAACCGGATGTCGATCGGATCCGAATCCTGCGCGAGCTCAAGCCGCTCCCGGAATGCGGCCTGCTTGTCGAGGCGAAAGTGGAGGACGCCGTCCTCGTCGAGGCGCGCTTCGATTTCGCGGGCAATCGCCGACGGGACGCCGGCCGCGGCCCAGTGCGACCAGACGGCCCGGATGGCGGGTCGCTTCTCGACGCGGCGGGTGAGGCGGGCCAGGGGATTGCCGAAGTGGCCCTCCAGTTCCTCCCGAGACGTCACCCCTTCGGGGACCGCAAACGCGAGGGCGTTGGCCACCCTTTGCTCCTCTTCCGTGGCGTGACAATAGGTGCGAGCTTCGATCCGGCGGATCGGGAGGTCAGCCATGGAGCGGCTCCAGGGCCACGCGCGCCTGCCTGCGGAATTCGTCCAACGTCGATTCGTTGACGAGCATGATGTCGGCCGTCGCGATGACCTCGCCGAGTCCCCAGCTCAGTTCGCGGAGGTCTCGCGCTCGAACTGCCTCGATGGTGATGGCGTCGTCCAAGCGCTTTCGTCGCAGCATCCGCTCGTGCCGGGTCTTCGGGGATGCATGGACCGCGAGGACCACGAGCGCTTCTCCGAAGGCCTTGCGAAACACGTCGAGCTCCGCCCGTCCGCGCAGTCCGTCCACGACGACGCGGTCTCCGTGGATTCGCGGCAGCGTCCGTTCGGCCCAGACTCCGAATCCGTGGGCTTCTCGCTCGGCGGTGGCCATCCCGCCGACCGCGCCATCGGTGATCGGAAGGCCCCGACGTTGGGCTTCTTCCCGAACGACATCGCCCATGCGAACGATGGCAAAGCCGAGATCTTTCGCCACGGCGAGGATTTCCTCCTTGCCGCATCCGGGCATGCCCGTGACGCAGACGACCCGCACGGGGTGCGAGGAAAGGGAGGGTTCACTTAAGCGTTTCCCGCGAGCACCGCCTTTTTCCCTCGGGGCACGCACATCCGGAGTGAGGGGAGTCGTTCACGAACCTCGCCACGCAAAATAGAAATACCCACGGACCGTAAGCTCGCACCGGAGGAATACCATCCCCCTCGACCTCGACCTGACGCGCATGCGATTCGGCACCGAACTGCTCAAGCGCGGCTTCGCGAAGATGCAGAAGGGCGGCGTCGTGATGGACGTCACGAACGCGGAGCAGGCCGCGATTGCCGAGGAAGCGGGCTCCGTCGCGGTGATGGCCCTCGAGCGCGTGCCCGCGGACATCCGGGCGGCCGGAGGCGTCGCACGCATGGCGGATCCGGTCAAGATCCAGGAGATCATGGACTCCGTCACGGTGCCCGTCATGGCGAAGTGCCGCATCGGGCACGAGGCCGAGGCGCGAGCCCTCGAGTCGATGGGGGTCGACATGATTGACGAGTCCGAGGTCCTCACCCCGGCCGACCCGTTCTTCCACGTTAACAAGAGGGGCTTCAGCGTCCCGTTCGTGTGCGGGTGCCGGAACCTCGGCGAGGCCGTCCGCCGGGTCTGGGAAGGCGCCGCGATGATCCGCACGAAAGGCGAAGCCGGCACCGGGGACATCATCGAGGCCGTCCGACATGTCCGCCTCGTGAACGGTGCGATCTCGGAGCTGAAGAGCAAGAGCAAGGAGCAGCTCTACCTGATCGCCACGAAGTTCGCGGACAGCTACACGGTCCTCCTCAAGGAGATCCGCACCGCGCACGGTGAGCCCGCCGCGGTGTCGGAAGCGGACGTCGTATTCGCGAACGAGAACCTGGACACGATCACGGAAGGCCTGTTTCAGATTCTGACCGAGGTCAAGAAAATCCAGCGACTCCCGGTCGTCAACTTCGCGGCGGGCGGTGTCGCGACGCCGGCCGATGCCGCGCTGATGATGCTCATGGGCTGCGACGGGGTCTTTGTTGGGTCCGGGATCTTCAAGTCTGAGAATCCGGAAGGCCGGGGCCGCGCGATCGTCGATGCCGTCGCCCATTTTGACGATCCATCGACGGTCGCAGAGGTCTCGAAAGGCATCGGCCTCGCGATGAAAGGCATGGACGCTAAGGCGCTGCCGATCGAGGCGCGATTGCAAGACCGCGGCTGGTGACCTGCCCCAGAAGCCGGTCCAGAACCTCCGCGACGCCCGCGCCGGTCACGGCCGACACCCGAATCTCATCGCATGGACCACTATCGAGATCGCTCTTCGTCGCGGCGACGACGAGAGGCACGCCCGGGAAGAGCATCCGGACTTCTTCCAGGAGTCGAAGTTGGTCCTCGAGGGGATAGCCGCACGTCTCCGTAGGGTCGAGGAGGAAGAGCACGCCGTTCGCGAGATGGGTGAGGGCCGCGATTGCCTGGCGTTCCATCTTGTTCCGATGGTCCATCGGCCGGTCGAGCAACCCGGGTGTGTCGAGGATCTGGTACCGGTGGACGCCGCGGTCGAAGTGACCGAGCGAAACCCCTTTCGTCGTGAATGGATAGTCCGCGACTTTGGGACGACCGGTCGAGGCCGCCCGGACGAACGAGCTCTTCCCGACGTTCGGATAGCCCGCAACCACGATCGCCGGGATCGTCGGATCGACCTCGGGCACGCGTCGCAGCGCCTTGCGAGCGACGACGAGCGCCTCCAGATCGGGAGCGATCTGCTTGACAACGGAGGATAGACGCCCGTACGCCTCACGCCGCAGCGTAGCGATCTCGTTCCCTGCGGCCCGGCCGATTCGCCCGCGATACAGACGGGTGATTTCTCGGGCCTTGTCGGCGGCCCAGTCCAGGGCCCCGAGATGCTTCTTCAGCTGGCCCAGGTCCACCAGAACGTCGACGAGTTCGCGATAGAACGGAGGCAGGCGGTCCAGGCTCGGGAAGCCTTTCACGTATCCGCGCAAGGTGGATTCAATCGTCTGCCCGGCGCCGCGCACGCGGGCGATTGCGAGGTTCCGCGCCCGCCCGACCCGGTCCAGTCCCGTGGCGGTCGCCTTCGCAGCCCGTCCGAACGCCTTGTCCAGGAGGGACTCGGCCGTCAGGATCGAGGGCAGCTCGAACACGGCCGCTCGAATCACGCACGCGGGATAAGCCTGTGGGTCTCACAGATGGATGAGGTTCGCACCGATGACGAACGCCACCGACAGGATGGCGACTCGGTTGACGGCCGCGAGGAAGTTCGCGATCAAGAACATGTTCTGCTCGAGCGCCTTCCCTTCTTCGTTGAAGAGCGAATACACGTAGATCGGGATCGTGTCGCTCATCATCGGGACGCTGAGGAGCAGGTACAACCCGGTGTACCCGGTCTTGCCGACGAGCCGTTCGGCCCTCGCGACGAACCATCGCGCGAGGCTCCAGCGATCCGACCACTTGCGGACGGAGCCCTCGAGGTTGAGCCCGAGCCAGAAGATCAGCCACGCGCCGACCGTCTTGCCGGCCGCGATGGCGATCGCGATGCTCGTCAGGTAGCCCCAGTTGCGCTCGATGAGGGGCGCGAGGAGGGCGATCTCGATTGGGATCGGCAAGACGAGCGCGACCAGTACCGCGTACACGAACGCGATGAGCAGGTACAACCAGGGGGTATGGTACGCGTCGGTGAGGATCTGAAGGAGGTCCACCAAGGCCGTCAGCGTCGTATCTGGTGCGGGTAATAAAAGGCGCCGCCGTGGATTCCCTCAGGGCGAAATCGGATGGAGCGCGCCGTCCTGTGTGAGCAGAACCACGCGACTGTCCTCGCGCTCGGCCGCAATCTGGTAGCCGACGCGATCTGCGAGGCGCCCTGCGAACGTCCGGATGGAGGCGTGGCTGGGGACGTTCTCCGCCTGGAGCCTCAATCGGCTCTCGCCGAGGAAGCTGTACCCCTTGCACTCGATGAACATCGGCTTCCCCAGGCGGTCGAGTTCCGCGTATTCGTCCTCCCAGCCGAGGTTCCAGCCTTCGACGAGCGTGTGCCGCACCACGGTCCGGGTCGGCAACGTCGGGAGGAGAGCGAGTGTCTCGCGAAGCTTGTTCCACTCGTTGTCGGACTTCGCCGCGACGAGCTTTCGGTAGATCTCCGCGGTCGGGGCCGCGACGGTCACGTACAGCTGGGTCGGGAGTCGGCCTTCCGCGTTCATCCGCCGGAGGACGGCAGGCGTCGTCCCGTTCGTCACGAGGAACGTCGACATCTTGCGTCGCTTGAATTCGTCGATCATCTCTCCGAGTCGCTTGTACAACGTCGGCTCCCCGGTCAGGCTGATCGCGACGTTCGTCGGATGCCACGCCTCGAGGAACCGCTCCGGGGTCACGTTCGGGTTCCCTTTGTATCCGCTGAGGAGCTCCCGTTGCCCGCGGATGGACTCGTCCACGATGAACGCCGGGTCGTCCGCAGCCAGGAGGGAATTCGAGCCCCATTCCTGGGTCCGCCAGCAGAATTGGCATGCGAGGTTGCACGCATCGACCGCGGGCGTCATCTGGAGACACCGGTGGCTCTCGATGCCGTAGAAGGTCTGCTTGTAGCAGCCGACGCCTTTCGTCAGACTGGCTTTCGTCCAGTGGCACAGCTTCACGCCGCTGTGCTCGCCGACGATGCGGTACCCCTGGCGCTCGAGGACCTCTTGCTTCTCGGGGTCCATTTCGTCGCGGCATGCCAGAGGCGGGTTAAAGCGCTTTCGCGACGCGGGCCTTCATGAAGTCCGGGCGGCCAGGCGGAGAGGATCGCAACGTGACCAGCTCGATGTCACCCGGACGGAACGTCATCGCGTGGAACGGACCGCGCTTCGCCTCGATCTCTTGGAGTCGATCGAGTTCAGCCGAAAACACGAGGTCCCGGATCTTGTACGTCAAGCCCGCGTGTTGAAATGGTGCCGCCACGTTCGTTGCGAAGACCGCTCCGACCCACGTCCGGTCCACACCCGAGACACGCCGGAACACCCACGACGGATCGTAGTGAACGAGCTTCGAGAGCTCATCGATGGACACCGATTCGATCCGCCGAAGGTCGCTCGTGCGGAGCGGGGTGCGAAATCGAAATTGGTCGACTCGAAACGGGCCATCGAGGATCCACGGTAGGCCCATGGACAGGTCCACCATGATGAAGGGTACGCGCCATCTCCGATCGATGAACGGGAACACGTAGTCGGCCGTTCGCTCTCCGTCGGCGAACACGATCCGGCGGTCGACGAGGCCTCGCTGCCGAACGCTGGTGTCAGGCAGCATCGTCCTCTTCGCCGAAGGAGGAGAGCCGGCCACGTCCCGACTCCGGGTCCGGGAGGCCCTTGATTTTCGCTGCCTTCTCGAGGAGGTGCTTCACGGCGTGGCTCGTCTCCGACTCGTCCAGGAGGAACGCGACCTCCCGTTCGTCCAGCCCAAGCTCCGCCGTGAGCTGAATCCGCAACTCCTCGTCGCCGGCGTAGAGCATCCGGATGGTCGGGAGGAGGTCGGTGCGCACGGTGGACTGCGAGACATGCAATGCTTGGGCCAGTTTCTTCGCGACGGAGTTGCGGGCTCCCCGCTGCGCGCGGGAGCGCGACATCTGGATCAGGTAGTACGGGAACTCGAGCTGGCTTCCACGGGCACGCCCTTTGCGGGCCACCGCGACGCCGCTCGACAGCATCTCGCTCGCGTACGACCAGAGGCCGTACCGCTGCCGCCGTCGCGTGCGCCCGAGGTAGATATCGGCTCGGCTCAGGGCCTCGTACCCGCGGACGAGGTCGTCTGGTCGGCCGTATTCATGACCGAGGTTCTGGTCGACCCACAGGATGAGATCTTCCGGGGACTCGTCCAGCTCGCGGACCGCGTCGCGGGCTCGGCGCGCATCCCCCGATCGCAAGATCTCTTCGAGGACCGGAAAGATCGTCCGTGCCCGGTCGCGGTAGCCGAGGGACCGCGTCGCTTCGGCCACAAGGGATCGCTTGCCGACCGCGAGGGACTCGAGATCGTTGATGGCCGAACGCAAATCTCCCCCCGCCCGCTCGACGATTACCTCGAGGACGTCGTCGGCGACCTCGACGCCTTCCTTGGAAGCGATGGTTCGAAGTATGTTTTTCATCGCGTCCCCGTGAACGCCTTGAAATTTAATGGTCTTGCATAATCGTTTCAGGGACGACGAGCGGCGCGTCAGCGCATAGTAGTCGTTCGCGATCAAGACAACGGGCTGCCGGGTCTCCTGGATCATCTCGACGATCGCGCCGATTCCACCTTTGTCTTCGCGGCCGAAGACGTTGTCCGCCTCGTCCAGGATAATCAGCTTGCGGCCTCCTTCGCGGGCCCGAACGAACTCGCCCGTCTCCGTGAACGTCTGGAGCACGGCCCCGCGGGTGGCCACCTTACGGATCGCCTCCGAGTTGCGGCTGTCCGAGGCGTTCATCTCGATTGCGCTCCACCCCATCTCGTTCGCGAGCGCGAGGGCCGCGCTGGTCTTCCCGATCCCGGGGTCTCCCTGGAGGATGACCGCCCGCCTGTCCGGCCGACCCTTGTCCCAGGCCGCGGCCCACTTCCGCAACTCCGCGACCGCGGTGGGATTTCCGACGACGTCCTCAAGGGTCTTGGGCCGGTACTTCTCCGCCCAACCCGTCATGTCGCGTCCCGCGAAAGGGGGCGATCGGTCATAATCCTATCAGCGGCAGAGGCGAAACCGACGCTTTCGTGTGGACCTAGGTTTTGTTTAGCTGTTACGTGACCATATCATAAAATATATGTGGGAGCTTGACTCAGCTTTCAGGGCCCTTTTCCGACCTTTCGTACAGATCGCACAGTTCTTCGAGAAACACATCGTATGTCTTCCGGAACTTGAGTCGGTACAACCGATCACGCGTGTGCGTCGTGAGCTGGATCGTCGTGAGGTCCTTGACACGTTTTGCCACGGGGGATCTCCTGGACCGATTAATTCTATGTGCGTACATAGTACTATGTGTTGTCAATCCGAAGCGCCCCACGGTCCCCGTTCCGCCTCGGATTACCGAACGTATATGGATAGAGGTGCCCCGAGGCGGCCAATTCACTCGTTTCCCCTGGATTCTCGACCGTGTCCATTCCATCTGGGAGAGCAGAGGGGCGACCTCAGCGGCGGGAACTACTCGCGGTAGTCCTCGAGTCGGAGCTGCGGCGGATCGGCCTTTCGTTGGTCGGGTCTTCGAATCCGGCGTTGCATCTCGTTCTGGACGCGATTGAACGTGTCGATCTCGATGAGCGGCTCGTGCTTTCCGCGTTTGATGCCGCCGTTTAGACGGGCGAGGCCGCAGTAGACCGGATTGCTCAGGATGTTCGCGATCGTCTGGCTTGCCCAGGCCCGACCGGTCTTCGTCCGATAGCCGTCGCGGTTGAGCTCCTGGCAGATCTTCGCGATTCCCTTGCCCTCGAGATAGCGGCGGAAGATCAGGGAGACCACGCGGGCTTCCTCGTTCTTCAACTGGAGGATGCCATCCACGTAGTCGTACCCGTACGGGCTCGCGTAGGTGAGGAACGCATTCGCTTTCTTGACGGCGTTGTTCAGGGCTTCCAGGCTTTGCAAGCCTCGGGCGCGCCGCAACACCTCGCGCTCGTTCAGATCCCGCTCCACGCAGAGCTTCCGGAGCGCCTCCTCTTCGGAATCTGAGGCGTAGTGCTGGAGCATCTCGCGGGTCGATCCGAATCGCAGGTAGACCTCCCAGAAGAGGAGGGCGTCGCCCGGAGATCCGTCGACGCAGTGCTTGCAGAGGAGGACCTTCTCTCGCCGGACGGTCGGATCCGCCCGGGGGTTCGCGTCGACCTCGTGGCTCACGAGGTTCTTCGTGCTCCAGCACCGCAGACATCGCCCGTCCATCCGTCACGCCTCTAGGACGATCGGCGGGGCGTACCCGGTGGACAGGAGCGCGCGCGCCCTCAGCCGCTCCTGCGCTTCGTTGAACTTCTCAACCGCGACGAGGGGATCGTGGTCGGCCTTCCGGACAATCCCATCCCATCGGAGGAAGCCGGCGTAGACCGGATTGTGAAGGATGCGGTAGACCTTGATCGGTGTCCACGAGGTGCCGAGTTTCGTCCGGTGGCCGTTCGCGTTCAGTTCAACGGCGGTTTCCTCGAGAGTCCGGCCGCTCAAGCACAGGTCGAACATCTCTCGCACGACCTCGGCCTCGGCCTCGATCGGGACGAGCCGGCCCTCTGTGACGTCGTAGCCGAGCGGCGGATGGAATCCCAGGATCCCGGGTCCGACCCGCGCCTTCTGGGTCATCCCCATCTTCACCCGCTCGCCGATCTGCTCCGATTCGAGCTGCGCGATCCGTTGAATGATGTCCATCACGAATCGGCCCATCGCGGTCGACGTGTCCAAGGACTCGGAGGCCGAAACGAAGTCCTTCCCCCATTCCTGGAGGTTCTCCATCATCTCCATGAAGTTCCGGGAGTTCCGGTGGATCCGGTCCATCTTGATGACCAGGAGGGCGTCCCATTGGTCCCGCTCCGCCATCATCTTCTGGTACGCCGGACGGCGGATGTTTCGGCCGGAGTGACCCTCGTCGACGTACCGGGCCGCGACGGACCAGTCGCGGGCCAGGCAGTATGCCTCGAGGCGTTCGCGCTGTGCCTCCAGGGAAAAGCCTTCTTTGGCCTGGTCTTCCGTCGACACTCTAGTGTAGATCGCGACGCGAACCGTGGGCACCCATCCCGACCCGCCAAAGGACGGTCAAACTAAAAAAGACTGCCGGTCGGACGAAAGTCTGACGGACTGATGTACGATAAACATCTCTCAAAGAGGGCAAGAGCCTGTCCTGTGAGGCTCAACTTTTATCTGTCTTTATGGATATTTCTAGAGTTCGGTCGGAGCTTCAATGCTATTTCGTCACACGGAAAGTGGAGAAAACATTCGTCCGTAGAAAAGTATTGCTAGTAGCGTCTCCGGCACGTCTATTATACGTCACAGCTTCTTCAATCCGATGCGAATATTTCCGGCCTTCGGATATTCCTCATCTGGATTTTCGCGACCGAAGCTCCGCCAGTACCTCTTTCGCTCGGTCCATCCTCACTTTCCGCTCCTTCACCAGGATTTCGGCCACGCGGTCGACCTCCTCGCCGACGGCTCCGACCGTCGCGGCGACGTTGCGCGCATGGAGCGACATGTGGCCGCGTTGGATGCCCTCCGTTGCCAAGGCACGCAGGGCGGCGAAGTTCTGTGCCAACCCGACCGCGGCGATGACTTCCGCGAGTTCCTGCGCGGTCTTGACTCCGAGGAGGTGGACATTGGCCTTCGCGGTGGGATGGACCGCCGTGGCGCCGCCGACCAGGCCAACGGCCATGGGCAGCTCGATTGTCCCTACGAGGTCTCCGTTGGCGTCTTTCTCCCACGAAGTCAGGGACCGATAGCCTCCGGACTTCCACGCCGCGTAAGCATGCGCGCCCGCTTCGATCGCTCGCCAGTCGTTGCCGGTCGCAACGACGACCGCGTCGATGCCGTTCATGATGCCCTTGTTGTGCGTCGCACAGCGGAACGGATCCGCATCCGCGAACGCGTAGGCCTCGAGGATTCCTTCGACGACGTCCTCGCCGGGGACGTCCTCGGTCCGGATGGCGTCCTTCGCGAACACCGCCCGGGCGCGCGCGAGTCGCCGAACCGCGAGATTCGAGATAATCCGCAGGTAGACGCGACCGCCCGTCCACTTCTCGATGTGCGGCGCGATCGCCTCCGCCATCGTGTTCACGGCGTTGGCCCCCATCGCGTCGCGGCAATCGACGACGAGGTGGGTGACGACCATGTGGCCCCGTTTCGTGTCCACGACCCGGACCTCGACGTCCTTCGCTCCGCCGCCGACCTTCACGAGCATCGGATCCTTCTCGTTCGCGATCGAGAGGATCTCGTCCTTGTGATGGAGGATCGTCATCCGGGCGCCGTGGGGATCCGAGACCCCGACGAGCTGGATCTGCCCGATCATGATGGGACCGGAGGTGCTCGCCGAGAAGCCGCCTCGTTCCCGGGCCATTCGGGCCGCGTTTGAGGCCGCGGCGACCACGCTCGGCTCCTCGATTGCCATCGGGACCAGATAGTCCCGGCCGTTGACCTGAAAATTCATCGCGATTCCGAGGGGCACCGGCATCGCGCCGACCACGTTTTCGATCATCCGGTCGACCTGGTCGAACTTGAGCGCACCCGTGTTCTGGATCGTCTCGACCTCCGCGTCCGAGAGCTCGCCGAACGACCGGATGACTTGCCAGCGGTCCTCCGCGCTCTTCTTGTAGAAGCCCGACACCTCGGAACTCTTCACGTCGGCACCGAGCGTCGGAGAAGACTGTCCCGCCATAAAGGCATCGCGCGACGGTCAGGGTGCAAGGCGGGCGCCGCAGTTCGGGCAGAACGAGATCCCGGTCGCGATCGGCGAACCGCAACTCGTGCAGAAACGACCCGTCCCTGCCGCGGGAGCCGGACCTGCTGGGCCGGCGGCCGGTGGGGCGGGTTGGGCCGGAGGCGGCGGAACATACGGAGGATACGCATAGCCCGGCGGATACCCGGGATACATCGGGGGCATGGCCTTCGTCACCTGCCCGCCATGGGCGATGAGCAGGATGACGCCGACAATGAGCAGGGGGATGCCCACGCAGAGAAACGGAAAAAAGAAGATTCCCACGACGGTCAAGACGAGACCCAGGACGAGTAGTAACCCGTCCGAGTTCAGTTCGGTCGCTCGCCTCTCCCTCCCGTCGTCCTCGCAGATTCGTGCATAATGATATAAATATTGCTTGAGGGCATGCCGCGCGAGCGAGACCGCGCCGTGGAGTGATCGAGATGCCCGTCGCCCTGGCAGACATCACGATCCCGTTTCAGGCGACCGCGTCGGGCACGGCGGTTGCGTTCTGGCTATTCCTCCTCGCGCTCTATGTCGCGTTCCTCCTCATCGCGCTGTGGGTGTACCAGGACGCCCGGATCCGCGGGATGAACGGCGTCTTCTGGTTAGCGATTGTCTTTCTGGTGCCGGTGTTCGGGCTCGTCGCGTACGTCATATATCGTCGGGACCGGCCACTCTAGCCGTCCACACTTCCCGCATCCGCGTGCTCAACTCGCCTGGATGGATGCCCAAAATCCGGATGCCTGGGTTCGAAAGTTGCCCCAAGTTTGTCCGCGTTTGTCTTCCGCCAGAACGTTTAAAACCACGTCAAAACATGTCGCCCAGGGAATATTATGGAGGAGCAGAGTCAACCCTCGGGCGGGACCGCGTCGGCCGCCCCGAGGGGCCGTGCGATGTGGGTTGTGGTTGCCGTCCTAGTCGTGATTGTCGTGGTCGTCCTGGCAGCGGCTTTGGCCGGCCTGTTCAACCGCGGAACCCCGACCCCGACGCCGACGGTCAAGCAGCTGAAGATCGGAACGCTCCTGTCAATCACGGGAGCGCTGAGTCCGTACGGGCCGGGTGACACGAAGGGCGCCCAGCTCGCCGTCGCGCAGATCAACGCGGCGGGAGGGGTGCTCGGCCAGCCGGTTATCCTGTACAGCGACGACGACCAGACCGACCCGACGGCGGCTGCGAGTGCGACGACAAGACTGATCACTCAAAACCATGTGAACGCGATTGTCGGGGCCCAGTTCTCCGGTGGCACGCTCGCATCGATTGGGATCGCCAAGGCGAACGGCGTTCCGATGGTCTCGCCCTCGGCAACGTCCCCGGCCCTCTCGAACCTCACGATCACCGGAGGCTACTTCTTCCGGACCGCGCCCTCGGATGCGCTCCAGGGGGTCGTGGCGGCGGACTATCTGTACACGAACCTGTCGTACCGCTGGGTGAACCTGATCGCGAGAGACGACTCGTACGGACGCGGCCTTGTCGGGGTGATCGCGCAGAAGTTCGTGTCCCTTGGCGGCCATGTGAACACGACTGTCATCATCAACCCGCTCGGGACGAACTTCGACAGCGACCTTGCCCTGCTGTTCTCCACGAACCCGCAGGCGGTCTACTTCGCGGCCTTCCCGGGAGAAGGGGTCATCGTGATGTCGAACTGGCAGGCGTCGCAGGGGAGCAACCCGTCGTACCAGCGGCCGTGGATCTTCTCGGAAGGCCTCCAGAGCCAGTCGTTCATCGACCAGTTGAACGCCTCGTCCGTCGGGGTCGACGTGCGGGCCCTCCTCGGGACCGCGCCGGTCTCGCCGTTCGGAGCGATTCACGACATCTTCGTGGCGCAGTACAAGGCCCAATTCAACAACCAGAATCCGGTCCTGTATGCAGATTACACGTACGACGCCGTCTACCTGATCGCCCTCGCGGCGCAGAAGGCCGGCTCCGTGAACGGGACCGCAATCCAGGCGAACCTGCGCGCCGTTTCGGGAGGACTCGGGGGCTCCGGGACCGTGATCAAACCCGGACAATGGTCGCTCGCTTTGAGCACGCTCAACCAGACCGGAGGCGCGGTCAACTGGGAAGGAGCGGCCGGGTCAGAAAACTTCGACGCGAACGGCGACGTGCGGGGAAGTTACGAGGTGTGGGGCGTCAACACGGCCTACCAGATCTACCGGGTCGCGTTCATCCCGGAGTCGATCATCAGCGTATCCTCGCAGGTGACGGCTCAGGCCCTCGCGACGCAGTTGGGTAGCCAACGGTCGTTCGTAACGCAGCTGCAGGCCAGCCTCGTGGGAAGTCAAGTCTCGGGGATCTCTCGTCTGAACTGATCCCCTCCTTTTCCTTTTTTTCCTCTTGCCTAGGCCGCGCCACCGAGGTACAGTTTGCCGACGTCAGCGTTGTGCAAGAGCCATTCACCCGTGCCGGCGAAACGGTTTCGGCCCGTCTCGAGGACATAGCCTCGGTCCGCGATCGCCAGGGCTTTCTTCGCGTTCTGCTCCACCATGACGACCCCGGTGCCCTTGTCGTTGATCTCGACGATTTTCGCGAACACCGTGTCTACGAGCTTCGGCGCGAGGCCCGCCGACGGCTCATCGATCAAGAGGACTTCCGGATCGAGCATCAGGGACTTGGCGAGGGCCACCATCTGTTGCTCGCCGCCGCTGAGATGACCGGCTTGCTCGCGGAGCTTTCGGCCGAGGTTCGGAAACATCTCGATCGTCTCCAGCGCTCGCTCGCGGATTTGCCAGTCCTTCATCATCGGCGCCCTCGATTTCGGCTTCGCCGCTCCGATTTCCGGGAGCGGGATCGGCGAAATTCGGCGGGTAATCGCCCCCATTTCGAGGTTCTCGAGGACGGTGAGGGTCGGGAACGTGTTGTTCGACTGGGGCACGTACCCAAGCCCCATCAGGACCAAGTCCCTCGGGTGGTAGCCGGTAATGTCCATGTTCCGGAAGCGGACGTGCCCCCCGGTCGGGCGCAGGAGACCGAAAATCGCCTTGATGAGCGTCGACTTGCCCGCCCCGTTCGGGCCGATGATGGTGATCAGCTCGCCCTCCCCCAACGTCATCGCGACCCCGTGGAGGATCTCCATCTCGCCGTAGCCGGCGCGAAGGTTCTCGGCCTCGAGGAGCATCGTTATCCTCCGAGGTACGACTCGAGCACAGTCGGGTCCGTCTTGACGATCGCGGGAGGGCCTTCGGCAATCTTACGGCCCTGGTGCATGACGATGACCCGGTCGCATCGGTTCATTACCACGTTCATGTCGTGTTCGATCAGGAAAAACGTCCTCCCGGCCTTGCGGAGCCGTTCGATCAGGTCCATCAGGCTACCGGTCAACGCTGGATTCACGCCGGCCACGGGTTCGTCGAGGAGGACGAGCGCCGGGTCCGACATCAGCGCGCGCGACAGTTCCAGCAGTTTCTTCTGGCCTCCGGAAAGAGACCGCGCATGCTCATTTGCGAGTCCGTCGAGTTGGGTCAGTTTCAGCACTTCCCGGGCGCGTTCGCGCCATCGTCTCTCATCCCGTTTGACCTGACCAGGCCGGAGGAACAAGTTGAGGAGGTGCTCTCCGGAGTTGCCTTTCGCCGCGAGGACGACGTTCTCCAGGACGGTGAGGTTCCTCAGTTCGTGCGGGATCTGCCACGTCTTCGTGAGGCCGCGGTGTACGATTTCATAGGGAGGCAGTCCATCGATCCGAGTGCCGCTGAACCAGATTTCCCCGCCATCCGGGCGGTACAGCCCCGCGATGATGTTGAACAACGTCGACTTGCCCGCCCCGTTCGGGCCGATCAAACCCGTGATCGATTGAGGAAGGACCGTCAGGCTGCACCGATCGACCGCGTGAATCCCGCCGAACGCCTTCTGGACACCTCTCACCGTGAGGATCGGGTCGGCAGCGATCATGATTCACCTCAAGACCCGTTTTTTCTCTCGGAGGATGCCTTCCGGGCGGAAGATGATGAGCAGGATCAGGAGGAGGCCGACCACCATCAGGCGGATGTAGAAAATACTGTCCCCGAATTCGCTCAGGCTCGGGTCACCCCGGAGTTGGACGGAGAGCCATTCGATTCCGTAAATCAGGAATGCGCCCACGATGGCACCCCGGTGGTTGCCCGATCCGCCGACGATCACCATGACCCAGACGGAGAAGGTCACGGCCGGTGCGAAGCTCGAACCCGGCGAGATGTATCCAAGTGTGACGGCAAACAGCCCCCCGGCGAGCCCCATCAACGCCCCGCCCAACGCGAAGGCTTGGAGCTTGTAGTTGAACGTGTTCTTTCCGAGCGCCATAGTCGCCTCCTCATCCTCGCGCACTGCCCGCAGAACTCGGCCCCACGGGGATTCTGCAATGAACTGCAGGAGGAGAAGCAAGACCAACGAGATTGCCGCGCCGATGAGGACGATGGTCGCTTCGTTCAAGAATGGCGCGTTGGGGCCCGTGAACTCAATCGGCTTCGGGATGTTCAGAATACCGATGCTGCCACCGGTTAAGGTCTGCAAGTTGGTTGTGAAGATCTGAAGGATCACCGAAAAGGCGAGCGTGGCAATCGCAAGATAGTCCGCTCGCAGTCGAAGCGCCGGAAGCGCAATGATTGCTGCGGTGGCCCCGGATACAAACATCGCGAGGATCAAGCCCACGGCAAGAGGTAGCGAGAACCCGCCGAGATGTCCGGGATAGGTCACGATAGGGCCAGAAAGGATTGGCGGGGCGGGAGCTGTGATCGCGAACGACGTGATGTACGCGCCGATTAGGTAGAAGCCCGCGATGCCCGCGTTGAACAATCCCGTGTATCCCCACTGCAGGTTGAACCCGAGGGCAAGGATCGCAAAGATGATCGCGATGCTGACATAGAATCCGATGTTTGTCAAGATGCCCTGCGTATCGGCGCCGACGCGCCACCCCTCCAGCCCTCCAATCAAGACGATCGCGCCGATCACCCCGACCGCGATGAGTTCGCTCCAGGGGATCCTTCGGAACGCGATTGGCCGCGCTTCTCTCCCGGGGGTCGCCACTGACATCGGTTACTGGCCCCCTTCCCCCTCCTCGGCCGATCGTCCGAGCGGGATCCGTTCGCCGAGGATCCGTGTGATTCTCTCAATGACAAAGGCGCGACGGGCGAATGCCGGTCGGCGGCCGGCGATCCCCCAGGGCCTGAAGACTAGGACCAGGATGAGGATTACGAATGGAATCGCGACCTTGTAGGCGGTCCCGAACTGCAACCCAATCACGTCCGGTCGCTCCAACCAGGCGAGCAACGGGACGGACATTTCTTGGGAGAGTCCGACCATCAGCGCTCCGAGCATCGCCCCGTACGGGGAGCCGATACCGCCAACGATCACGGCCGCGAAGATCAAGAGCAAGACCTCGAAGCCCATCGTTGGACTGAGGGCACTCCCGACGCCGAGGAGGACGCCCGCGATCGACGCAAAGGAGGTGCTCACCGCCCATGCGGCGTAGGTCACGCGCTTCGTGTCAATTCCGGTGGCCTTGGCGAGCTCGAGGTTATCCGCCGTCGCTCGCATCGCCTTGCCGAGATTCGTGTATTTCAGCAGGATGTGGGCCGCGAAGACGAGAATCAGGCCAACGGCGAGGGTGAGGATCTGACGGATGGGATGAATCCCGAGGCCCGGGACGATCTGAATGTTCGGAAGGTTCGGAACAAACGGATATGGGAATTTCGCGGTCCCCGCCAGTGTGCGAATCCCGTTCTGGATGATGAGTCCTAGGCCCACGGACGCGACGATCGGAGGAACGGGGCCGCGACCTTCCAAGTGGGAGAAAATCAGGACTTCGAGAAGGATTCCGACGATCGCAAGAATGACGAACGTCGCGATGGCCCCCCAAAAGAACGGAACTCCGATCACCCCGAGGAGCAGGGCCATGTAGGCCCCGAGCGTCATCAGATCTCCGTACGCAAAATTCGCGAAGCCGCGGATCCCGTACAGGAGGGTGAGCCCGATGGCGGCGACCATCACCGTACTGCTGAGGACCAGTCCCGACAGTGTGTACACGATGATGATAGTCCCAAACGCGAGCGAGAGGAGGGCGACCGCGCCCACGAAGATGAGGGATAGAATTCCCGCGAGGATCAGCTGGCGCCGGAACCGGCGGGTCGGGCGGAGGAAAGCCCATCGCGACGGCAGGAGAAGCGCGTTTCCCGACGGTTTTGGGGCAGCAGGAGACGCCATGTTCTAGACTGACACGGAAGGAACCTCGCCAAACACATTAACCTTTCTCCGGAGGAACGCAAAACCTTTCGGCTGGCCGGGACTTGTGGGCACCGTGGAGCCTGAACGCGTCGTGCTGCTCGAGCCCTCCGGCCGGAAACACCTCGTCGTGCTGAATCAGGATACGATTACTGTCCCACGGGTCGGCGTGGTTCGCGCGGACACGTTGCGGGCCTCGATTGGGCGGCGATGGACCACCGGCGGCCGAACGTTCCTCGTTCTGACGCCGTCGATTCGAGACCTTTCGACAACGATTAAGCGTGGGGCCCAGATTGTGGGACCGAAAGACGCGCCGTCGGTGGTCTGGAACTGCGACCTGAAGGCCGGCGACTTCGTGATCGAGATCGGCAGTGGCTCGGGGGCGCTGACCCTCAGCCTTGCGCAGGCCGTCGGGCCCGCGGGTCGGGTCGTGTCGTACGACCTTCGGCCCGAACTCCAAGACGTCGCCCGTCGCAACGTTGCGGCGGCGGGGCTCCAGGATCGAGTCGCATTCAAAGTGGCCGACGCGAGGGCAGGCACTCCGGAGACCGGCGCCGATGCTTTCGTCGTCGACATCGTTGACCCGTGGGCGGTGGTGGGGACTGCGGCGAGGGCCCTCCGACCTTGTGGCCACTTCGCGTCGTACTCGCCGAACGTCGAGCAGGTAAACCGAACGGTCGCCGCGATGCGCTCCGGGACCTTTGTCGAGATTCGCACGATCGAGATCATTGAGCGGGAGATTGACGCCTCCGAGTCCGGGACCCATCCATCCTTCGCACCCCTGGGCCACACGGGGTACCTGTCCTTCGCGCGGTGCGTCCTCGAGGCGCTCTGACCGAATCCGCGGCAGAAGGGAGGTCCTTTTACCCGAGGGCCATCGCTTCGAAGCGGATCGGCTGGACGACGTGGCGAGCCAGCCGGGTAAACCGGTCCGCGTGCTGCGTGTGGACCGGCATCACGACCTTGGCATCGATCGCCGCGATCATGTCGCCAACCTCTCGCTCGCTGAGATGTCCGGAAGCATGCAATTGGTGTCGCTGCAGGCCGAATCGATCGAGCCAGTGTTGCAGGACGGCGTCGTTGACGTCGTCCTCCTCGAACGGCTCGCTCTTCGAGTGAATGAACGGCGAACCGGGCGGCGGCCGCAGGTCCACGAGCTCGGGCAGGTGCCAGAAATCGAGCTGCACGAGGTACTCGGACGGTCGCGCCGCGATCTGCTCCGCGGTTACGACGCGGTCCTTGAGTTTCGCCTGGAGCTCTTTCTCCCACGGATCCGTCTTCCGCATGAGCCGGTCGAACAGCACCAGGTCCCCCTCCCGTGTCACGTCGGGGACGGCGATGTGCGTGTCCTTCTGGAGTGTGAGGAGCAGGTGGGCCGCTTTCGCATTCACGACAAACTTGCGGCCCACGGCTTGAGCGGCCTCGAAGAACGTGCGAATCCGGTCCACGTCGCGTCCCGGGAATGTGACGATCGCCAGCTTTTCCTTGAGCGGGGTCAGGAGCCGGATCGCGTCGGCCTTCACGTCGGCCTCCGTGAGGGTCGCCCGCGGATCGTCCGGGGTGACCCGCGTCCCTTCGGTGATTAACACCACCGGTTTCGCCGCGGCCGCGGCGCGGATGAAGTCGTCCGTCAGCGCCTTCTTGGGTCCGTGGTGGCGGAGGTCCCCAGTGTATGCGATCGTGCCTTCGCTCGTGTGCACCAGGTAGCCGTACGCCGCCGGCGCGGAGTGGTCGACGTGGATCGGCTCGACCTCGAGGCCGTCGACCGTCCTCGCCTGTCCGGAGCGGAACGTCTGGTAGGCATGCGTACCGAGTTTCAGGAACGGCGCTCGCGCGGTCGTGTCGAGCGACTCAAGGATCGTCCGCGCGCCCTCCCCGAGGTGGACCGGGATGTTCGGGTCGACGAACTTCAGATGTTGGGTGTGGTCGTAGTGGACGTGGGTGATGAAAATGGACGAAAAGGCGGGCGGTTCCCAGGCCATGTCGGTCGCGTCGAGCGCTTCCGAGGAGTAGAGTCCCGGAATCCTGCGCATGAGATCCAGCGCGAAGTAATCGCGGAGGCCGAACCGCTCTCGCGGCTGGAGGAACTCGACGAAGTACTCCTCGCCCAGGTCGAACGGGGCGCCCATGTCGAGCCAGATCCGCGCATCGCGGTCCTCGACGAGGATCTTGTTGCCGCCGATCTCGCCGACGCCGCCATAGAAGGTGAGGTTCGCCACGCCACGCCTCGGTCCGCGGTCAATCCGCGAGCTGCACGACTATCACGTCCCGCACGGCCTTCATCGACCGGAAGCTCAGGGTGAGACGGCCTTCGGGGTCCGTCTTGAAGAGGCGGGTCTCCACGGTCTCCGCCGGCGTCACAAGGAGCGAAGGGATCCGGCCCGTCTTCGTCTCGACGAGGAAGTCCGCCAGGATGCCGAGGATCTGCCCGTCTTCGGTCATGACGGTCTTTCCCCGGAGCTCCGTCGCAAAAACCTTCATTCCCGCCGCGGCGCGTATCTTCGGGTCCTTATTTTTCCTTTCTGGCCTCCGGGACGGTGACGTCAATGCGAAACCGTCTGATGTCTGGCCAAACGAATTCGTGAGACGGGGGACGGCACTTTCTTATAGAGCTGGTGGCGTTTCATCGGCCCCTCAACGGAGGCTCCCGACATGGACAATATCGTCGTCGAACGCAGTGCTTTCGTCGGCCTCGTCACGTCCGCCGTCGAGGCCTACAACCGAGAGACGAACGGCTTCTTGGTCGGGAATCGCGGGACCCGGATCATGCGGCAGCGGCCCCGGGAGGTGACGGTCCTGCGCGCGGCCTATCCGCTTCAGACGGAGGACCGCAAGCCGAACTGGGTGAGCCACGGGAACGAGAAGGCGGCCAAGCGGGCCCGAGGGGCGATCGAGAACCTCGATGTCGGCTATGCGGTGCTCGGCGGCTTCCACTCCCACACCGGCGAGGACGGCGCGGCGAGCCTGTCTCGGACGGACCTCGACTATGTCGCGGACGAGCTGCGGCGGATCTCGCGCGGCCGACCCGCCGAACGCGTCCAGTGGCTCGAGGTCGTCCTGGCGCTGAAGCGGCGGGAGTGGTCCCGGAACCACGAGCTCGGTTGGACGACGCGGGCATACCGCCGGAAGCTCGGTTGCACGGTCGCCCTGGACCCGAACCATGGCTACGACATGACGATCGGCGGATTCTGGGTCGAAGGCGAGCCGGACGGCGAACCGGGCCGTTGGGACGTCGTCGGCACGAGCGAGGCGCGATTGCTGCTACCTTGGAACCACTGATTTCGGCCGACTACCGGGTCGCGGGCGGCTGTTGCCCCCCGGGCGGTTGACCGGACCAGCCGCGGCGGCCAAGGCGGCTGCTGAGGAGCTCCTGCACCTGGGCCGGACGGGAAATCATGTCGAGGTTCATCGTGTCGTCCCCCGTGTCGACCACGATCGTCCCGATGCGTAGAATCCGCTGCCCGAACGTCTGCTTCATGTCGACCCGCTCGAGCTGGGTATACGGAATCATCACCGTGTTCTTGTTCAAGATCCCGTCCTCGCGAATGATCTTGTTGTCCGTGATGACGTAGCGGGTCGTCTTGCGCTTCAGCTCCGCGACGAGGAACGCGACGAGGGCGATGAACAAGAAGAACGCGCCGAGGATCGTGCTCGTCGACAAACCGCCCACGGTTGGGTTGCTCATCGACGAGAGGAGCCATGGTAGTCGGAGGAAGAGCGCCCCGGCGATGATCAGGGCCAAGACCATCAACGACCACCATCGGAGCGCGATGAGCCGGGTCGGTCGTGTCACCAACAACGTTTGCTCGCCCGAATAGGACATGGTCTGGCCGTCCGCGGCGCTCATCCGGAGAGGTCGATAAAATGGTTTCGACCGATTTCCGCGGCGGTCTCCGGGTGGAGTCGGTTCGACAGAAGAAAGTTCTTATCGTCAGGACCGGCTGACGTCCGCCGCCCATGACGGTCCTGTTCGGGACGCTCGGGTGGAGACCGCAGAGCCTCCTGCCCTCAATCCGGTCGAGCGAGAATCTCGAGCGGGTCGTGTTCTACCACAGCGACCACGCGAAGAGCCGGGAGGCGCGGGCGAAGGTGGTGGAGTTCTGCCGCTCGCTCGGCGTGGCCGCGAGCCCGGTCGAGGTGAGCGACGCCTTCGACCTGTTGCACGTCGCCGGACAAATCCGTGCGGACGTCCGGAAGGAGCGGGCCGCGGGCTCGGACCTCCGGTTCAACATCGCGGGCGGGACGCGGCTCATGAGCAGCGCGGCGTTGCTCGTCTGCATCCTCGAGGGCATCCCGGCGACCTACGTCCACGACGAGTCGTACCAGGAGATCCCGCTCCCGCTCTTGCGGATCGGCTATGGCGCGGGGCTCACCGCGAAACAACGGGACGTGCTCACCTTCCTCGTGCGCAACCGCGACAAGGAGTTCACGGAGACCGCCCTAGCGAAGGCGCTCGGCGTCCACAAAGCTACGATGAATCATCACGTGAGGGAACTCGAAGCGAAAGGGTCGGTCGCCCGCCTGTCCGACCCCAAGGACGCTCGGCGACTCATCGTGAGGCCGACCCCCGGGATGGAACTCCTCGTCGGGTGAGACGGTGGCTCACCGGACGCTCATCGCGACAATGGGATATGACGAACGTCACGTGCTGCCTTCGCTGCGGCTCCTGCCGTACGACCGCCTCGTCCTCGTCGCCGGGCGCGAAACGGTCCGTTCGGCGGGGGTCCGGCGCCTTCGAGCCCTCGAACCGGCGCTCCGGGTCGTCCGCGTCGATCCGTTCAATCTGATGGGCGCCTTGGAGTCGATTCGCCGGACGATTCGGTCCGCGGCGACGGACGGCTCGGTGCGCATCAGCGCGAGCGGTGGGACGAAAATCCTCACGAACGCGGCAATCCTTGCGGCGTTCCAAGAAGGCGTGGAGGCGTGGTACTGCGATCCCGGCCCGGTGCGATTGCCGGTTCTCCGGGGGGTGAACCTGGATGCGGCGCTCTCGCCTGCCGAGCGTGCGATCGCGCGGGCGCTCCATGGTCAGATTGGACATGACCGTCTCGTGTCCGCGGTTGCCAGCCAAGGATTCGCGCGTCGCACCGTCTTGGGTGCCCTCCAATCGCTGGTAACGAAGGGCCTCGTGGAAATGGGCAGGGACTTGGGCCCGGTCTGGGTCCAGCCGTCTCCCCGGTTCGCCCTGTTCCGCGACCACTTTCGGGAAGTTCCCAAAAAGGGCTAAGAGGGCGGAGCCGTTGCCGCCTGGACGGCATCGCGATGGTCCAGGTCCGCGTCGAGATTCGGCTGAAGAAAGGAGTCACCGATCCCGAAGGGGACAACGTCCAGAAGGCCCTCAATCTCCTCGGTTTCAAAGGCGTCCGGAGCGTCCGCAGCTCGAAACTATTCCTCATCGACCTGCGGACGAAAGACGCCCGAGCAGCGCGCAAAGAAGTCGAGGAGATGTGCCGCCGCCTTCTGGCGAATCCCGTGATCCACGACTACGCGATTGCCATCGAGAAGTGAGACTCCTGCGGCCGTTGGCACGAAGGGACGTTCAGGCGTACCCGCGGATCCGTTCGCGGTGGACCGGCTCTTGCAAGTGATCGGCCGACATGAGCGTCGACTTCTTCATCTCGCGCTCCGCCGCGTGGGTGAAGTCCGCCATCGTGATCCGATGACGCTTCCCGCGACGGAGGGATGTGCGCATCGCTTGGCGCACGACGTTCAGGATCGAACCGCCGCTCATCACGTACTTCTTTGCGAGCGTCTCGAACTCCACGTCCTTGCCCAGCGGGGCCTCTTTCGGAACCAGGCGGGCGTAGATCTTCTCCCGCAGGTCCGCATCGGGAACCGGGAACTCGACGGCGATGTCGACCCGTCGGTCGAGGGCTCGGTCCATCACCTTCGCGAGGTTCGTCGCGAGGACGACGACGCCCGGATAGCTCTCGATCTGGGCCAGCAATACGTTCACGTCGCGGTTCATCCACGGAGTCGCCATGACGCCGCGTCGCTGGAAGACGGCGTCCGCCTCGTCGAAGAAGAGGACCGCCCCCGCCTCGAGGGCCGTGTGGAAGACGTGCTCGATATTCTTCTCCGTCTCGCCGACCCACATGTTCTCCAGTTGGGCGTAGTTGACGACATGGAGCGGCCGTCCGAGTTCGCTCGCGATCGCTTCGGCGGCCATCGTCTTGCCGGTCCCGGGCGGCCCCGCGAAGAGGAGGCTCAGCCCCTTCGTCTTCTTCATCACCTTCTTGAGGCCCCAGCGGCGGTACATGAGGCCCTTGTGCCGCAGCTCGGTTAAGGCGTCGAGCAAGCCTTCCCGCGTCGGCTCCGCGAGGACGAGGTCCCCCATCGTGAAGCGCGGCGCGACGACCTGCGCCACGGGCCGCGGCGGCTCATGGATGTGCGACTCCGCCGGCTCGTGCTCGTCCTCCGCCTGGTACACCTCGACGCCGGCATCGAGGAGCCGGATGATCCGACGCACATCGTCTCGGGAAACGTGGCGGCACGACTCGCGGATGCGGCCACACTTCGGGCACTTCACAATCCACTCATCTCGGTCCTTTTTTCCCATCCTCAATTCCCCCGAGGCACCCCGGCCGATGTCGGCCTGAAAGGCGTGCAGCGCAGAGGTTCGCGGAGCTATTTAAACATCGCCGGGCAGACTGCAGGTTCGTGTTACGTTGCGGGCGATTTCCAAAGGCCGCCGATTATTTCGGGCCATCTGCACCGCGAGGTCGAAGTTGTGGGCCGAGACCTCCTCGATGTTCACACCGAGCGGCACGGGCGGCTGCGATTGGGCCGCGGCCGCGTGGAGATGCGACCATAGGGTGTGTGCGACCTCCAGGGAGGCCAGTCCGGGGGCTCCTCCGGCGCCCGGCAGGAGAGCCTCCTCGGTCCTCGGCGACACCGTCGCCCCCAGCCACACGAGGAACTCGATGTCCTGGTAGTCCGAGACGGGCGCGAAGCTCAGCAGAACGGTCGCGGGCTTCAGGTTCTGGGAGGAACACCGCCTCCCGTACACCCGGAGAACCGTCGCCATCGGCTCCGCTTCGAAGAGGACCTGGGTCGTGAAGAAATCGCAACCCGCGCGCGTCTTCTCGACGAGCCGATCGACTTCGTGATCGCGTTCCGCGATCGTGATGTTCCCGAGGGCGATGCCGTTCCGCCCCTTCGTCACTGTCCGCAGGATGCGGTTCGCCTCGACGACCGATAGCCCGGGATAACGAACGCGGCTGCTGTTCCCGCCGACCAAGACGAAATTCCGGAACCCGTGGTCTTCGACGGATTCTCGGATCCAACGTCGAAGGACCGACTCGGACGGGACGTGAGCGACGACCTTGTTCACGATCGGGTCGACCCCGAGGTCCCCCAGCAGCGCCGCGAAGTCGCGTGGATCCAGATCGCGGTAGAACGGTTGGCCCGAATGGTTCTCCTCGAGGACCTCCGGGATGTTCACACCGTTCAGGTTCTCGAGGGAACGGACCGAGTCTCGGACCCGCTCGACGAACGCGTTCACCGCTTTCTCGCTCACCCGCCTCCCAGGCGGGACGATTTCGAGGACGACGGGGGTGGACGCGAGCGCCTCGCGGAATGGCCGACCCATGCAGGCCCGCATGGACACGCGGAGATACTTGAACGTTCTCCGTCTCCCGCGGCCCGGCCGCTCGTTCCTCGGCGACGAAACGAGAAGCATAATGTATCGCCGGCGATTGTCCGAATCGAGGCGAAGGGTTGGGCGATCGAATCCGGCGGCGGGCCCTCCCGTTCGTGCTCCGCGACGTCTCCTTGCGGGACGCGTCGACGAACGAACTCGCGGAAATCAGCGAGCGGATGGGCCTGGCCCTGAGCACCGACGAGATGCGGCGCATCCAGGCGTATTTTCGAGGGCTCGACCGCGACCCGACCGAGGTGGAGCTCCAGAGTCTTGGGCAGGCCTGGTCGGAGCACTGTTGCTACAAGTCCTCCAAGGTGTTCCTGAAGGAATTCATCTTCCCCGTTCAAGCCCCGTACGTGATCGACCGCGGCGACGCGGGGGTCGTCGAATTCGACGCTGACCACGCGTACGCTTTGCGAATCGAGAGTCACAATCATCCGTCCGCGATCGAGCCGTACGGCGGCGCGAACACGGGCATCGGCGGCATTTTGCGCGATGTCCTCGCGATGGGCGCCCAGCCGATCGCCCTCGCGGATCCCCTCCACTTCGGGCCGCTCGATTATCCGATGGAGAAGTTGCCCCGCGGGGTCAAGCATCCGAAGTACCTGTTCGGCGGCGTCGTCGCGGGCATCCGCGACTATGGGAATCGGGTCGGCATCCCGACCGTGGCTGGATGCATTGTCTTCGATGAAGGGTACCTCGGCAACATCGTCGTCAACGTGGCGTGCGTCGGCTTCGGGAAGAAGTCGCAGATCGTGCGGAACCGCGTGGCGTCGGAGAAGGATGTCTTCATCCTCGCGGGAGGCCACACGGGCCGAGACGGCATTCACGGCGTCACGTACGCGAGCGTGGATCTGACCGAGGAGGCCGTGCAGGGCTGGGAGTCCGGGGCGGTCCAGCTCGGCGATCCGATCTTGAAGGAGCCCCTCATCCACGCGTGCGTCGAATCGGCCGAGGCGGGGCTGCTCGACGGCCTCAAAGACCTCGGGGGCGGTGGTCTCTCGTGCGTGATTGGCGAGATGGCTCTCGCGGGAGGATTCGGCTCCGAGGTCGACCTCGAAAAAGTGCCCCTAAAGGAGGCAGGCCTCGCGCCGTGGGAGATCTGGGTCTCCGAAAGCCAGGAGCGGATGATGCTCGCCGTGCGCCCAGAGAACGTCGACGCGGTCCTCCGGATTTTCAACTTGTATGACGTGCCCGCGACGGTCATCGGTCACGTGATCCCCGAGAGGGTCTGTCGGGTCCGCTACCGAGGAACAACCATCCTCGAGATGGATCTCCCGTTCTACACCGGCGGCCCGGAATATTCGCGTCCGTACAAGGCGCCGGCCACCCTCCCAAGTCAGGACCTCCGGCTTCCTCGAGAACCGCAAGACTATCGTTCGACGATCCTCAAGCTCCTGGCCTCTCCGAACATCGCTTCGAAAGAGTACGTGATCCGTCAGTATGATCACGAGGTCCGCGCCTCGACCGTGCTGAAGCCGCTCCAGGGCGTCATCGGGAAGGCCGCTCACGGCGACGCTTCCGTGATTCGTCCGCGGATCGATTCGTGGCGGGCGCTCGCCATCTCGGTCGCGTCGACGCCGCAGTTCACCGCGATCGATCCGTATCGCGGCGGAGCCACGGCCGTGGACGAGGTGTGCCGGAACCTGGTGGCGGTCGGGGCGAGCCCACATTCCCTGACGAACTGTCTGAACTTCGGGAATCCGGAGAAGCCGGATCGCCTGTGGTCCTTCCGCGAAGCGGTGCGGGGCATCGGGAGCACGGCGAAGGCCCTCGGGATCCCGATTCCATCCGGGAACGTATCGTTCTACAATGAATCGAGTCGCGGACCATGCCCGCCGACGCCGGTCATCCTCGGTGTCGGAATGGTCGAGGACTTGCGGCAATGTGTGACGTCCGACTTCAAGCACGCTGGCGACCCGGTCGTCCTGCTCGGCTCGACGCAGGCCGAGCTCGGTGGGTCTGAGTACCTGCGTCTTCGGGGCGGTACCGCACCCGTGCCGTCCGTGGATCCGATGGGTCTGCGGGCCTCCATGGACCATCTCCTCCGCGCCATCCGCGCGGGGACGCTGGCCGCGGCCCACGATCTGAGCCATGGCGGCCTCGCGGTCGCGGCCGCGGAGATGTGTCTCGGAGGGGACTTGGGCGCGGATTTCAAGACGACCGCGATGGATCCGATGCGCTGGGATGTGCAACTCTTCTCCGAGTCGAACGGTCGGTGGCTGCTCGAGGTCAACAAAGACCGATACGAGGCCTTCACCCATTTGATGGAAGGGATCCCGACGACGTACCTGGGCACGACCGGGGGCCGTTCGTTGCATCTCGCGCGAGGCCGGCAGTGGACGTCGCTCGCGGTCCCCGCGATGCGGAAAACCTGGACCGAGGCGATCCCGAACCAGGTGGTGGTCTCGTGAAACGCTCGAGCATCCGCGTGGCCGTCGTCTACATCGAAGGCACGAACTGCGAGGACGAGTCCGTGGCCTTCTTCCGTCATCTGGGTGCGCAAGCCGAGAAGGTTCACCTGAAGCAGCTGACGGGCGACGCGCCCTCGGAGTTGCGTCGCGACCTGGACGATTACGACATCCTGATGATCCCGGGCGGATTCGCGGCGGGCGACTACGTCCGGGCGGGGACGATCTTCGCCGCCCGCATGCGCTCGCGGTTATCGAAAGACCTTGTCGGATTCGTGAAGGCGGGCAAGCCCGTGTTCGGCGTCTGCAACGGCTTCCAGGTCCTCGTCGAGGCGGGCCTCCTTCCGGCCCTGGGCGGGGTCATGACCGACGAGCCGGAGGCCGTCCTCGCGACGAACGACTCGAGCCACTATGAGTGCCGACCCAGCCTCCTTCGCATGGAGAACGGCGGTTCGTGCGCTTTCACCCGGACCCTGAAGAAAGGCGAGGTCGTCACGTTCATCTCCGCCCACGCCGAGGGCAAGCTCCTGTTCCCCGCCGACCGCGAGAAACGGATACTGAGGGAGCTCACCGAGAACGATCAAATCGTATTCCGTTTCGTCGACGACGGCGGGAGGTACGCCGGATATCCGTGGAACCCCAGCGGGACCACGTTCAACATCGCCGCGCTCTGCAACCGCGACGGGAACGTCTTCGGCGTGCAGCCGCATCCGGAGCGCTGCTTCTTCCGGCACTTGCATCCCGATTGGACCCGGCGCCCGGACGGCGATCCGAGATACGGGGACGGGAAAACGCTGTTCGACGGCGTCCTGAGGTACGTCGAGAAACGATTCTAGCCTGTGAAGGCCGCGATGGCAAACGTCGCGACATCGGTCCGGGAGACGTATCGCTGGTACGGATCCATGTAGGCCCAGAGGAAGGACGGGACGACTTCGTATTGCGAACCAACGGCGAGAAGGGTCCCCGCGTCCGATTTCAGATTCCAGGTAAACGTCTGGCTTCGGGATTGCCCCGGGGCGAGGATTTCGTCCGTCAAGAGTTGGACACAGCCCCACCACTTTGATGAGTTGTACACGGCATGGCGCCCTTCGTCGAGGACAAGGAACTGCACGTAGCACGGTTGCCCGAAGTGCATCGTAACTGGTTCGACCCCGATGTTCGTGAGGACGACGGTGACGTTTGCAGATTCCCCCGGGAGGTAAGTGGCCCGATCGGTCCTGGCGGTGAATGCGAGGCTCGGTTCCGCGGTCCCGCGCATCACGAAAATCGTCGTCCCGATGGAGGAGCCCGGAACGGGCTTCATGGGCAGCAAGGCGCCCTGGATCCGGTAGGATCGGAAGGTCTCAACGGGGATGCCCGCATCCGTGATCTGATCCCATGTGAACGTGAAGACCCGCGTGTCCCCGGGCCGGAGCGTCCAGTTAGTCAACATCCAACCGCATCCGACGTGCGTGCGGTGGTCGTAAACCAGGGATCCATCGAGAGCGAGGATCGAGTACGAGACTTGGCACGTACTGGCGAACTCGACGTATGCGTTTGCGGTCCCGGCGTTTGTCACCCGGACGCCGACGTTCACGGCTGCCCCGGGAGCGTACGTCTCGTTGTTCGTGGCCACGGTGAGCACGACTCGAGGCGCCGTTTTCTCCTGGCTCGAGAGAGGAGCCGGCACGAAGACGACAAGGGCGACCGGGAGGGTGAGGATCGCGGCGACGGCCACAGCAATAAGAATCCAGTACAGTCGCATCGGCCGCACGGCCGCAGCGAAGTACGTCATGCACCATGAAACTGACGACGTGAAATTCGATGAGGTCGATTAGAGACTGACCACGAGTTCGACAATGTCGCCGTCCTTCAGTCCGAGCGAGCCGCGAAGGTAGTGTTTCGAGATGACCTCGAGGACATCGGTGTGGTGGGTACGGATCGGCATGATGACCGCGCAGTCGACATGGCCGACCGTCGCGAGAAAACATTTCGCGCCTCCGAACGTCCGCCCCGCGGCTTCGAAGCCTGCAATCTCGATGCCCGGACTATCTTGGAGGATCTGCAGTTTCGCGAGGTCCGGGCCCCCGATCTTGAGGTTCAACGTGCCCTCGTACGGCTCGAACCAGAGCTTCTTGCGGAATTGATCTTTGTAGCCTTTCTGGCGCATGTAGAAAGCGCCTTCGTGGAGGCCGCTCGTGACGGCGCCGGAGATCGTCACCGTCTCCTTGATCTCGAAGATCCGCTGGTAGTCCGCGTACTCCTTCCGGAGGATCTCCCCACCGCGAGGCGTGAGCCGGATCCGCTGCCGACGCGTCGCGAGGTCGCGGGCGACGAGCCCTTCGCGGATCAGCTCGAGGATCCGCTGGGACGCGCTCTGCTGGCTCACGCCGATCAGCTTGCCGAGTTCCCCGGAGGACAGGTTCACGTACTCTTTCGTCCCGCCGAGGAGTGCGATGGCCTTCAGGGTCTCGACGTGATACGGCTTCAACCGCGCGGGGGAGGACCCATGCGCGCTTATTCCTTTCCCAGGGTCACAGCCCTTCCGCGACGAGATGGTTGCGCGAACGGAGGAAGACGCGCGGAATGCCCGCCGTCGCGAGTCGGTCGAGGAGCGGCTGGTCGTTCGTGACGACGACGGCTCGGTGCTCCGCGGCGAGATCCAGAAGCGCATCGTCGGCGGATCCGTGGCCTTCGATGATCCGGTAATTCTTCGCGAGGCGCTGCGCGGCCCGCGCGTCCCGGTTGTGCTCCGCCAGCAACGCGAGCTCCGCGAGGACCGGCGTCGGGACCGCGACGTCGACGTCCCCGAGGACGCGTCGGAGCTCCGCATCGAGATGGACCTGGAATTGGAACGGCATGAGGAGCGCGTTCGCGTCGAGGAGGGCGAGTCGAGGCACCGTTTTCGTGCATCGATGCCGAAGTATATGGCCTTGCAGTGAGAATCGTCCGGTCGGTTTTAAATATACATCAATACATAGTGACGCTATGTAGATAGCGAGGCAATGACTCGCTGCGAACAAGGGAACGGGAACAACATGATGCGGATAACGGCGGCGGTGTTCGTCGCGTTGGCGGTGCTGGTCGTCCCCCTCGGCCTGGCCGCGACGGCGAGCGCCGCGACGACGGGCACGGACCGCAACGTCACGCCGAGTGTCATCGGCCCCCTACCGACGGATCGGTTCGGTGGCGGGATGATGGTCGGCGTACGGGCGGGACTGACGACCTTTGGCGTATTCTATGGAACGAGCGACCATCCGAACAACGTCGTGATTTTCGCGGAAGAGACGCGGATCCTCGGCGGTGCGGAGATCGTGGACGGATCGGGCCAGCGTCTTGCGACGCGGGGAATCCCGGTCCAGACGGTCCTTGCGCAGAGCCTGAACCGGTTCATCGAATTCAACACGACCAACGCAAGTGCGGGCATCAACCTCGTCCCGGATTACACTGGCCTGGCGGTCAACATCCCCGTGAAGATGCTCAACCTGAACACGGCCGGTTGGACGTTGAGCCACATGGACTACACGACCGTCGGCAACCTGACGACGATTGACCTGAACGTCACCGCCACGGACCTCCGATACACCTGGGTGTCGCCGCTGTACAACAGCTCGGCCGAGACCGGGGATGGGATGCTCAACATGGTCGCATTCGACTTTCACCTGGTCGTGACCGTGCAGGACAAGACCCTCACGCTTCCATGGTACAAGGTCACGGTGAGCGGCCTGTCCCGCGAGATCACCAACGTCACGTTCGAAGGCAACCGGACGATCTCCGGGCCCTCCGTCGTGATGGGCGCGAAGTACGATCACGTGATCGAAGGCTGGGACTTCGCAGACCCCGGAAACCGACTCGCCCTCGAGACCCACTTAATCTTCGGGAACTACTACCCAGACCGCACGGTGGACTTCATCCACGCCGCGTACTACCGCGATGCTGCGAGCAGCGGGAACGACACCTGGCGGGAGGATGCGAACACGGTGACGAACTTCACCGCACCTCAGATCTACACCCGCGACCAGATCGTGTTCGACGACCACTGGACGCGGATCGGCCGCTTCGCCTGGGTATCGAACGTGGCGGTCGACGGCGTCCAGGAGCGGATGCGGTTCCAGGTCCAGGGTGGGACCCGGCTCGTCGTGAGCCGCGGCGGCGCGATCTTCCAGGGCTTCGCCGTCCGAGCCGCGTTCCTGTATCCCGCGGGCCAGTCGATCATCCACGATCCGACGATGAGCGCGGAATCGTTCATGCCGACCATCGCGTCGGGTTTCAGCCTGACGCCGTTCGGCATCCTGCTGATCCAGGTCGCGGTCGTCGGAGTCGCCCTCGTCCCCGCGCTATACTTGCGCACCCGGGCGCGACGCACGCCGAAGTAAACGGCACGTCGCCCCTCTTTCTCTTTCTTTCCTTCTCTCGATGACGCGTCGATCATGAAGTCCACAGCCTTGCCACAGCGGGTGCACGATGTCCGACCTCCCGATCATGCGGCGCCCCGAACGGCCAAATAGCGCGTCCCGGATACGAGGCGAGTCCGATGGCGGAAGTCTCCCCCGAGTGGACCGCGGAACTGAAGAAAGGTTCGATCCAACTGTGCCTGTTGGCCCTCCTGACGAAGGGGGAGAAATACGGCTTCCAGATCCTGCGCGAGCTCCGCGACAAGTCGAACGGCTTCTTCGACCTCAAGGAGGGAACGCTGTACCCGGCGCTTCGGCGGCTGGAGGAGCGGGGGTTCGTCCTGAGCCGTTGGCAGGAGCCGGAGAGCGGCATGCCTCGGAAGTACTACCGGCTCACGGACCGCGGCCGGACCGCGTTGACGGAGGCGCTCGCGATTTGGGACGCGATGACCGCCGGCGCCGATCGCGTCCTGGAGGACGCCCGATGACCGCGCCGGACGAGTACCTCGACGAGGTGCGACGCGCCATGGCGGGGATGGAGCCGAAGGTGCGCGACGACATCCTCCTCGAACTCCGGAGTCACATCGCGGAGTCCACCGCCGCGAACGGCGGGAACGTGAACGCGTCCCTCGCGGCGGTCGGCTCGCCGCACGACGTCGGTCACCGGTACCGCGAGCTCTACGGGTTCGGCCGGCTCTACAAAGTGGTGTTCGCGGCGATCGCGTTCGTCCTGGCAATCCCGTCCGTGCCCGTCCTGGCCGTCGGGTCTGAGAGTGTCTCGCCGTATGCGTTGTCGATCCTCTTCCTCCTCGTTGTTGCCGGATGGATTCTGTGGGTGAGCGTTGCGGCCGGATCGCAGGCGGGAGTCCTCGCGGGCGTCGCGGCGATGCTCTCGAGGTTCGCGGCATTCGGTGTCGTGGCCGCCACTTTGGCCGGTGCTGAAATCACTCAATCCGGACTGGTGCTGCTCGGTTCCGCGTCCGTCATCCTCGTGCTCCTCGGCTGGATCCCGGGCACGGCGAAGAAGGCTTGGTCCGCTCCGCGGGCGGAACTCTAGAGCGCGCGCCACACGCGAACGATCTCGTTGTGATCGAACGCCATCCCGGGGACCGCAGACAGATTCACGCGCTCGATCGCGGCGGCGTCGCTGCCGGCCTTCAGCCGCCCGCCGATCGCCTCCAGCTCATACACGATCGAGATGACGTGGCCTCGCGGGTCCCGCTTTGGATCCGAGAAGACCCCGACGAGCCGCTTCACGCGGGTCTCGAGACCGGTCTCCTCGCGGACCTCGCGGACGACCGCCTCGACCGTCGTCTCGCCGAGTTCGACGAACCCGCCCGGAAGCGCGGGCATCCCCCGATACGGTTCGTTCTTGCGACGGACCGCGACGAGCTTGCCGTCCTGGAGGACGATCCCGTCCACCGCCACCGAAGGATGCGCCGACGCTACCATCGGATCACTCGCGGGAGGGCATCCGGATGCCGTGCTCGTCCGCGAAGCGGATGGCGTCCTCGTAGCCCGCGTCCGCATGGCGGACCACGCCCATCCCCGGGTCCGTCGTCAGGACGCGGTCGATCCGGCGTTCCGCGTCCTCGGTGCCGTCGCACACGACCAGGGCGCCCGCATGGGTCGAATACCCGATGCCGACGCCGCCGCCGTTGTGGATAGCGACCAGGTCCGCGCCCGCCGCGGTGTTCAGGAGCGCGTTCAGCAAGGGCCAGTCGGCGATCGCGTCGGATCCGTCGCGCATCCCTTCCGTCTCGCGGTAGGGGGAGGCCACCGACCCGGCGTCGAGATGGTCCCGCGTGATCACGATCGGGCCGCTGAGCTCGCCTGAGGCGACCATCCCGTTGATCGCCTTCCCGAATTGCGCCCGTTCCCCGTATGCGAGCCAGCACACGCGCGCAGGGAGGCCTTCCCACGGGAGGAATTTCTCCGCGAGACGGATCCACCGGGCGAGCGTCTCATCGCGCGGGAACTCGCGTAGGACGACGCTGTCGGTCTTGATGATGTCGTCCGGATTGCCGGTCACCGCGACCCATCGGAACGGACCGCGGCCCTCCGCGAAGAGCGGGCGGATGAACAGCGCAACGAATCCTTGGAAGGCGAAGGCGTCTTCGACGCCGGCCTCTTTCGCCTGACCGCGGAGGTTGTTCCCATAATCGAAGACGACGCTCCCGGCCCGCAGGAAATCGAGCATCGCGCGCACGTGGATCGCAATCGATTCCCGGGAGCGACGCACGTACTCCTTGGGATCCTTCGTGCGTACCTCGGCGGCTTCCGAAACGGACAGACCGCGAGGGATGTATCCTCCGAGCGGATCGTGGGCGCTGGTCTGGTCCGTCACGATATCCGGCCGGACTTGCCGTCGGGCGATTTCGGGATGGACGTCGGCGCAGTTCCCCACGAGGCCGATCGAGAGCGGGGTCCCGCTCATCTTCGCATCGAGAGCCATCTCTAGGGCCTCGTCGAGTTCGAACACGATTCGATCGCAGTATCCGTTCGAAACCCGCCGTCGGATCCGGGCCTCGTCGACCTCCACATCGAGGCACACGCCTTCGTTCATCTTGATCGCGAGGGGCTGCGCGCCTCCCATGCCGCCCATCCCGCCCGTCAGGACAAGTCGGCCCTTCAGAGAGCCGCCGAAGTGCTTCCGCGCACAGGCCGCGAACGTCTCGTAGGTCCCCTGCACAATTCCTTGCGACCCGATGTAGGACCATCCGCCGGCCGTCATCTGTCCGTACATCGTCAGCCCGAGTTTCTCGAGCTCGTAGAACGTCTCCCAGTTCGACCACTTCGGCACGAGGTGCGCGTTCGCGATGAGGACCCGCGGCGCGTCGCGGTGGGTCTTGAAGACGGCCACCGGCTTCCCGCTTTGCACGATGAGCGTCTCGTCATCGCGCAGGCTCTGGAGCGTCTCGACGATGCGTCGGAATGCCTCCCAGTTCCGCGCGGCTTTCCCAGTGCCGCCGTAGATGATGAGCTCGTCCGGCTTCTCGGCGTTCTCGAGGTTGTTCTCGAGCATCCGGAGGATCGCCTCTTGCCGCCAGCCCTTGCACCGCAAGGTGGGCCCGCGCGCGGCTTTGATTCGCTCCATGGGCACCCCTTGATACCTTGTCTTCCGGCTTGAGCCTTTCCCACCGTCAGAGAGAAGCAGCCTTCGTGACGGACCCTTGAAGCCGGTGCCTAGAGACGACTCGTCACGACGGCCATGGCCTCGTGCCCGATCTCGTCCGATCGTTTCAGGAGGCGCTCCACGCGCTCCTCGGTCTCCGCGCGGAACGTCTCGTCCCGGATCGATGCGAGGTTGATCGAGCAGTTCAGGCTGGCCCCTCGAATCGCCGATTCCGCGAGGAGGACCGCGACCGCCGCATCGGTGACGGCCCCGCGGTTCCCTTTCTTCACCGCGGCCTCGGCCAGCTCGAGGGCCTCGACGCATCGTTCCATCGTCTCGAGCGGGACTTCCGTGGCCTTCCGGTAGGCACGTTGCATAGCATCGACCCGGGCCGCCTTCTCCTTCTCCGTCGACTTGGGCAGCCGCATCGCTTCCATGACGGCCTCGTACGCCTTGGCGTCCTCGTCGATCAAGGTTTCCAAGCGCGCTTGGGTCTTCTTGGCGCGGACTTCGAGCTGCGCCAATTCCGATTCAACGGCTTCGTAGCCTTTCTTGCCGCGCGCAAGACCGGCGACCATCCTGCTCAATGCCACGGAGAGGGCTCCGGCGAGCGCCGAGACGCTTCCACCACCCGGAGTCGGCGTGGCGGCGGCCACCGTGGAAAGGAATTCCTCTAAGGTGCGGTCCTTCATTCCCACAGGCGCGTCTCCAGGATTTGCTCGCGATGGAACCGAGCGAGCTTGAAGTATTGGGTCGCGCCGTCGACCAAAGCGTCGAGCGGCACGACTCCGATGATCTCGCTCTCCGCGATCTCGACGCCTTCTTTCGCCGCGAGGGTGCGGATTGCCTCGAACGCTTGGGCGAGCGACGACCGGTGGTAATCCACCATGTTCATCGAGACCTGGACGAGGCCGCGATCCGCGAGTTCGAATCCTTTCGCCCGTACGGCAGGCAATCCCCCGTCGCTCTCCCGAATGGACTTCGCGATTCGCTTCGCGATGCCGACATCCGTCGTCCGGAGGTTCACGTTCCAGGCGATGAGGACCGGGCGCGCTCCGACGATGCATGCGCCCGCGGTCGGATGGAGCCGCGGCGGGCCGAAGTCGGGCGCGCGATCCGGATTCGTCGCGATCTCGACCTTCAGGCCCTCGTATTCGCCCCGCCGGACGTCGGGCAGGGCGCGACGATCGGCACGTGTCGCGGCGGCTTCATACAGATAGACCGGGACGTGCAGCTCGTCAGCGATCCGCTTCCCGACCGAGCGGGCGAGTTCGACGCAGTCGTCCATCGTGACGCCTCCAATCGGGACGAACGGGAGGACGTCGAGGGCTCCCACCCGCGGATGTTCGCCTCGATGACGATTCATGTCGATTAGCTCAACAGCCTTCTGCGCACCTCGGAACGCTGCCTCGGCGACGCCGGTGCGATCGCCGACGAACGTGATGACGCAGCGATTGTGGTTCGCGTCCATCTCCTGATCAAGGACTCGGACTCCGGCGACGGAGCTGATAGCCTTCGCGATCGCATCGACGACATCCTTGCGGCGGCCTTCGGAGAAATTTGGGACGCACTCGACGATCTCCGCCATGGAGGGCCTTCGGAGGCGACGAACGTCCGGGTTCATTAAACCCTTTCTCGGACCCTTCCGAAGCCGCCACCGTAAGGATATTATCGCTATGCCTGTTTGAAGGTCGCATTCCCATGCGGAAGGACGAAGAGTTCAGCGAGTGGTACAACGAGGTCATCGAGCGCTCGGAACTCAGCGACAAGCGCTATCCGATCAAGGGAATGAACGTCTGGCGACCCTACGGATGGGCCATCATGAAGCTCATCGACCAGGCGATTCGGGACGAGTTCGACTCGACCGGGCACGGCGAGGTCAACTTCCCCGTCCTCATTCCGGAGTCCGAGTTCAAGAAGGAGGCGGAGCACGTCAAGGGCTTCGAAGGCGACGTCTTCTGGGTCACCCGCGGCGGCTTCAACGAGCTCGACGTGAAGCTCGTCCTCCGGCCGACGTCGGAGACCGCGATGTATCCGATGTTCAAGGTATGGATCCGCAGCCATGCCGATCTGCCCCTGAAGGTGTACCAGATCGTCCCGGTCTTCCGGTACGAGACGAAGATGACGCGGAGCTTCATGCGGGTCCGCGAGATCCACTTCTTCGAGGCCCACACGGCTCACGCTTCATTCGAGGATGCGGAGCAGCAGATCCACGAAAACCTGCAGATGAACGAGCGGATCATGCGGGTGCTCGCGCTGCCGTATATCGTCTCGCGCCGACCGGACTGGGACAAGTTCCCCGGGGCCCACTACAGCCTCGGCACGGACGCCCTCCTGCCGTCCGGTCGGGCCGCGCAGGTCGCGACGTTCCACCAGTACCGCGACAACTTCGCGAAAGTCTACGACGTCACGTATGAGACGGAAACGGGCGAACACAAGTTCGTGCACCAGACGACCGACGGCATGAGCGAGCGGCTCCTCGGCGCGCTCATCTCGATCCACGGGGACGAGAAAGGCCTCGTCCTCCCGCCGGCGGCGGCTCCCGTCCAGGCCGTTGTCGTGCCGATCCTCGAGAAGGGCCGCCAGGAAGAGATGCTCCTCGAGGCCCAGCGGCTGTTCCTGGAGCTGCGGGAGCGGATGCGCGTGAAACTCGACGACCGGGACATCCGGCCCGGGGAGAAATACTACTATTGGGAGGCCCGCGGAGTCCCGCTCCGGGTCGAATTGGGCCCGCGGGACCTCGCGAACCAGGCGGTCACCGTCGTGCGACGCGACACCGGCGAGAAGAAGGAGTTGCCCCGCGAGCTGCTGCCGGACCGCCTGCGGACCGTCCTCGAGCTCATGCAGGTGGCCATGTGGAACCGGGCCGAGAGGGTCCTCCAGGACAACACGTTCACGATCACGAAGCTGGAGGACGCCCGCGACGGCTTCAACCGGATGGGCTGGTGCGGCAAGGAATCGTGCGGCAAGGCAATCACGGAGCGCACCGGGATGAGCGTCCTCGGGACGCCGTTCTACCCGGAGCCGTTCGAGGGCAAGTGCATCGTCTGCGGCGAGAAGACGAAACAGCTCGTTTACGCGGCGAAGGCGTATTGAACGCCGGTCTACCGCAGGAACCCGCTGTAGAGGATCGTGCTGGCCGATATCATGACTTGGTAGTTGAGCGGAAAGCGGGCCACGTCGACGAAGAGCTGATCGCCCGCGCGAATCGACGTCCCGCCCCCCATGTAGGACGCTCCATCGGCAACCCAGTTGAGCGCGCTGAACGTCTTGTAGACGATTGACGTTCCATTGGGAGCGATGATCTGCAGGTGGACCGTGGATGGGGTGAGACCGAGGGGCGTCGAGACGATCTGGAGCGTCCAGTTCTTGCCGTCGGTCGTCTTGCTGACCACGACACCCATGAGCTGGGGCCCGTTTTGGGTCGGCGAGATGAGCCCGGTGACCATGATGTACAGGATGGCCGCGAGGACTACGGTGATGGCGACGAGCAAGATCGTCGCGATGACGGCGGAGACCGCATCGCGGTCATGTCGGAGCAGCGATCGCATCTCGAGCCTCGAGGAAGCCGGCCGATTCGAAGAACGAGCTTTAAGCCCTCTCTCGCCCGTATCAAAAGGGGAACTCTGGGGCTGCTTCGCCCTTCCTATTTTCGGTAGAGGAGCATCCCGACGATCCCGAACCCGACCAGGACGATCGTCACCGCGTACGCCCCGACCCACTCCGGCTTTAGGATGTTCCACGAGCCGTACGTGAAACCCCAGATCAGGTAGAACAGGATCCCCGCGAGGAAGGCGAGCGCATAGAACCAGAACGCCGCCGACCGGGGGAAGGCGACTTCGGCCACGCGCGAACAAAGGGCGTCCGAGTAAAAACCTTTCTCGTCAGACCTTCGGCGGCTTGCGACGCCGGAGCGGCGCGGTCGTGCGCGCCCACCACCCGCGGGTCCGGGCCCACCGTGCCTCGATCCGTGGATACGATCCCGGATTCTCCTCGACCCAGAACAGGAACGCGAGGACGAGGAAGACCCCGGCGAGGGCGATGAGGAGATAGAACGGCCACCGGGGGATCGGCTCTTTCACCCCGAACGCGGAGTCGGGCAGGAGGCCATCGACGCCGAGGTCGGTCATGTTCACATTCCCTCGACAAGATGGCGGCGTGCAGGGGTTCGTGGCATTCGCACTGATCGCGAGATTCCACTGCGCGTCCGTGAAATAGCCGCGGGAAGCGAAATGGAACGGCGTGAGGGTCCCGCTCACGTTGCCTTCGAATACGAGAGAGAACCGGACGAAGTAGCTCGCCTGAGAGAAGATCGATCCGTGCGGCATGTCTCGACTGTCGGCCGCGGTGACGACGGTGAAGTTGAGGAGCGTGGAACTCCCCGGATTGACGCGGGCCGAGGTCCAGCTCCAATCGCGCGCTCCGCTTTCTGCGATCTTCGGGAAGCCATACGCCCAGGACGAATCGACCGGGATGCTTTCCTCGATCGTCGCGTAGCGGTAGATGCTCGCGGTCAGTGTGACGTTAATCATGGGCTCGGAGTAGCTCGTATTGAAGTAGAACTCGAATCGTCCGGAGTCTCCCGGCGCGAGTTCGGGCGATTCTTGGACCGAAATGAGTTTGGTCACCTTGCCGACCGCGCCCCAATCCTCCGCGGTCGCTGGCGGAGACAAGACCACGGCGAGGACCAGCAAGGCGAGGGCCAAAGCCGGGGCCCGCATGATGCGCGCCGAAGCGGCTCGGTCTTCATATAGGTATCGCGGAGTGTATCGCGGAACAGAGTGTATCCGAATCCGCCATCGGTTGGAACGACGCGCGCAATCGTGGTCCCGAAAGAAAATGCCGAGTCTCTGCTCCGAAACTTGCGGATGGAGCGCCTCGTCGACCGGACGATGAAGACCGTGAAGCGGGGCGCTGCGATTCTCATCCCGGTCACCGCCGAGCCGCATTTCGATCTCGGCCCATTTCGCGCCCGTCTCGAGGCGCATGTCGATCTTCCCCATCGCGTCCGGCCACGGGATCCACGGCACGAGATCCGCGAACGACTCAAGGCCGCGGGCATTCCTTTGGCGCACGCGCCGCGACGATGGGAGCGAATCGGCAACATCCTCGTCCTCAGGCTCCCTTCCGAAGGGCAGTCACAGGCTCGCACGATCGCCAAAATCTTCGGCACCGTCTTGGGCGCTCGAACGGTGGTCCAAGACCGTTCCGGGATCCATGGGCCGATGCGGGTTCCGGACGTTCAAGTCCTTTGGGGAAACGGGACGGAAACGGTGCACCTCGAGGGCGGCGTCCGATACGCGATGGATATCGCGCGCGTGATGTTCTCTTCCGGCAACCTCGCCGAGCGAGTCGGCATCGCGGACCGAGTCCGTCCCGGCGCCGTCGTCGTGGACCTCTTCGCGGGAATCGGCTACTTCTCGCTGCCGATCGCGGTTCGAGGGCGAGCCGCGACCGTCTACGGATGCGAGCTCAATCCCGTGAGTTTCCACTATCTGGTCGAGAACGTACGGCTCAATCGTGCGACGAATTTGGTGCCGCTTCTCGGCGACTGCCGAGCAGTTGCTCCACGGGGGATCGCGGATTGGGTGATCATGGGCCACTTCGACGCGCGCGACTACCTGGACGTAGGTTTCGATGCCCTCCGCGGGAACGGGACGATCGTCTACCATGAGCTGTGCCCGAAGGAGCAATATCCGGATGCGATGACCCAGAGGCTCGCGGCGGCCGCGCGAGCGCATTGGATGAACGTGCACGCGATTCAAACTCGAATCGTGAAATCGTACGCGCCCGGCATCGTGCATTCCGCGGCACAAGTGGAGGTCACGCGCCAGAATCGAGCTTAGGCGACCGAAACACTGAAGAGGGATGGGTTCCTGGGGAATGGCGGTGAGTGGAATGAACTGCCCGAAATGCGGAGCGGTGTTGCCCGCGGAAGCCGCGTACTGCCCCTCGTGCGGAACTCCGCGGAGCGAGATCGACCACCTCGTGCGTCAGGCGGAACGGGCCGTGAACAAGGCGCTCGTCGCCGGAACCACGGTGCTCGACCGCGCGGCAAAAGAACTTCAGCCGGCCTTCGACAAGGCGGTACAGACTCTCCGTCCCGCTGTCGAGGCGGTCGGGAAGGCGACGAATGACGTCGTCGTGGCCGTCACGCCCGCGGCCGAGGCGACCGTGCGGACGGCCAAGGAAGTCGTGGACAAGACCGTCGCGGCCGTAGGCCCGGTGGTCACGAAGGCGACAGAGAAGACCGGGAGCGCCGTCCACAAGATCCGCGAGAAGGTCCGAAGCCGGTAGGGAACCCGGGTGAGCCCGGGAGTCCCATCCAAACCGTTTTCTACGCAACCGGACCTAGTGGATTCGTGAGCCGCACCACGGGCGTCGCCGCCTGGAGTCTATTCGCCGTCTTGCTCGCGGGCCTGGCAATCTCCGCGGGAACGGTCTCGGTGACCGGACCGCGACCCCTCGCGAGCCCCGCGGGCGCGCTCTTAGTGACGTTCGACATCCAGGTTGACCCTGGGGCGGCCGACTACGTCCATCGCGCGGCCCAGGCTGCGATCGCATCGAATCAGGATCTTGTCATCGTCATGAACACGCCGGGCGGCTTACTCGAAAGTATGCTGGATATCATCATCGATATCTCTAACGTCCAGCAGCACGGCCTCGCGGTCTACACGTTCGTCCCACCCGACGCGTCTGCAGCGTCTGCGGGAAGTTACATCGCCCTGGCGACCGACGCGATCTACATGGGGGATGGATCGGTAATCGGGCCGTCAAAGCCTTATATTATTGGAGGCGACCCGAGCCAGGTGCAACACGTGGAAGGTTTCGCGATAGGGAAGATTTATTCCCTCGCCTATGACCACGGATACAACACTACAGCCGCCGTCGACATGGCCGAGAACAACACGGCGTATCCCGCGGTGCGTGCCGTCGCGGTCGGTCTCGTCACGGGGAGGGCGCAGTCCCTTGACGACTTCCTGGCCGCCGTGGGCTTGCGAGGAGTTCCCCTGGCCACGTTCGACGAGCCGTTGTACGACCGGTTCCTGAGTTTCATTTCCGACCCGACCGTCGACGGCCTCTTCATCCTCATCGGGATCATCGCCCTCGTCCTCGATCTCTTCCACCGGACTCTGTTCCTAAGCGTGGTGGCGGTCATCTTCATCGCGCTCGGATTCCTCGGTGCGCAGATAATCATGGCCTCTGTCGTTGGAATCCTAATCCTAATCATCGCGGCGGCGCTCGTCATCCTCGAGGTAAAGGCGGGCCACGGCTTCTTTGCGGTAACAGGCATTGCCCTCGGCGTCGCGGGCACCTACCTCCTCGCGTACAATGTCGGATACTCGCCCTCCCCATATGGCGTAACACAGTACGTCATCCTCGGAGGCACGGGTGCCGCGCTCGTCGTCGCGTTCTTGTACCTCACTCGGATCCGACATGCCCTCATGGCGCAGCCGAAGCTCATCGATCCGAGCCGGATCGTGAACATGACCGGCCGTGCGACGACGGACCTCGTCCCCGGCAAGGACGGTGTCGCCAACGTCGGGGCCGAGGACTGGACCGCGCTGTCGAATCAGTTCATCCCGAAAGGCTCTCTCATCCGCGTCACCGGTTACGGCGACGGGAAGATCCAGGTCACGGTCGCCACGCCGGGAGGACCGGAACCTCCGAAGTCGAACGAACCCTCCGCCGCGCCACCTTCATCGCCTTAGGCCGTCGGCCCATTCACGTCCGCGGCTTCCGAACCGTCAGGGTCACGTTGTCCGGGTCGACCGCGGTCACGATGATCGGCTCGCCCCGGGCGATGTCCTCTTCCGCGACTGCGCTCCACGATTCGTTCTCCACGTGGACAACTCCCTTGCCGGTGGATTTCATCGCCACGAGCGCGCGGCCGGTCTTGCCGACCAGCGTGTCTCCGGAGAAATAGCGCTGGGTAATCACCTTCGTCGTCGTCTGCTGAAAGGCGAAAGCGAGCCCGACCCCAATCATGACGATCAGGACCCCCGAGGCGAGGTAGTCGAACCGGCTCACGATCCACCCGTGGACGATCAGGAAGATGCCGAACGCGACGACCGCCAGCACCACTAGGACCGAGCGGATGCCGTAGAGGAAGAGCCGATCGATCAGGTTTGCGACGGGCACGTCCGGAGGCTTACCTGTCATCCCCTTTCGCGGCTCCCTCCGCCGACGCGAGCACACCTCGGAACGGCCGGATGAGCTCCGTGAACTCGAGGGGCAAGATGAACTTCGTGGACGGGCTGTTCCCGAGCGCCTTGAGGGCGTCCAGGTACTGGAGCATCAGGGTCTTCTCGTCGACCCCCCTCGCGGCTCCGAAGATTGTCGAGAGGGCCTGCGCGTAGCCTTCCGCGTTCAGGATCGCCGCTTGTCGTGCGCCCTCCGCGCGGAGGACCGCGGACTGCTTGTCCCCTTCCGCGATGGTGACCGTGGCGGTCTTCCTCCCGTCGGCTTCGATGACGACCGCACGCCGGCTCCGCTCGGCGGACATCTGGAGGATCATTGCGTCCGTGACGTTCTTGGGAGGGAGAATCTCTCGGATCTCGACGTTCGTGACCTTGACGCCCCAGCGTGTGGTGACCTCGTCGAGCTTCGTTCTCAGGATCGCGTTGATCTCCTCGCGCTTCGACAGTACCTCGTCGAGGATGATGTCGCCGACGACGGCGCGGAGCGTCGTTGTCGCGATCCCCATCGCGGCTCCCTCGAAGTTGTTCACCCGGATCACGGAGTCGGCGGCGCTCGCGACCTTGAAGTACACGATGAAGTCGACGTCGACCGGGGCATTGTCTTTCGTGATGCACGTCTGGTGCGGGATCGTCAGGAATCGTTCCCGCAAGTCCACGCGGACCGGCTTGTCGATTCCTGGAATGACGACGACGATCCCGGGGCCCTTCTCGGCCTGGGCCTTCCCGAGGCGGAAGTTCACGATCCGTTCGTACTCCTTGACGACCTTGAGGCTGGCGAAGACTAAGATCAGGACGATGATCACGAAGACGAACGCGCCCACCGCCGCGCCAACGAGATCGGTGCCCTGGAGCGCGGTCACCGAACCGAGGTCGAGTAGCCCGACAAGTCCCCACATACCGGTTCCCCCGGGCAGGATGTCCGCTCCCCGACTTAAGGCCATGGTCGGATTCCCGCAACCCCGCGTGGGCGGGGATTGAAACCTTTATCCTGTTTCGTCCGGTTCGGTGGGTGGTGTCACCGGAGGAACGGCTCCAGACCGTGCTGCACGGCTCCGAGGAAGTCGTCACGCGGGACGAGCTGCGGACGCTCCTCGATCGAACCGACACCCCGCGCGCCTACGTCGGACTCGAGCCGTCCGGGCTGATGCACATCGGCACGGCTTTCGTCATCGGTTCGAAGGTCGAGGACCTGATCCGAGCTGGTTTCCACGCGATCATCTTCCTGGCGGACTGGCATGCGTACATCAACGACAAACTGGGACGGGACCTCGAGAATCTTCGGATCTGCGCGGACTACTTCAAGGACGGATTCCGGGCGGTCGGCGTCCCCGACTCCGTCGAGTACCTGTACGCGAACGAGTTCGTCCGTCATCCGGAGTATTGGCAGAGCGTGATCCAGGCCTCGAAAGCCTCGACGGTCGCGCGGATCCGACGGGCCCTCACGATCATGGGACGCAAAGAGGAGGAAGCGGACCTCGACGCGTCGAAGCTCATCTACCCGGCGATGCAGGTGGCGGACATCCACTGGATGAACCTGGACCTCGCCTTGGGCGGCATGGATCAGCGACATGCGCACATGCTGTACCGCGACGTGGCGCCGAAGCTCGGGTGGAAGCAGGTCGTCGCGCTGCACACCCCGTTGCTTCCGGCGCTCGATGGCGGAGGCCGGATGGACCTCGTGGCGGGGAAGATGTCGAAGTCCCGACCCGACGCGAGCATCCTGCTGAACGACGGCCCGCGAGATGTCGAGCGGAAGATCGGGAAGGCCTTCTGTCCAGCGAAGGAGCCGGTCGGCAATCCGGTCCTCGAGATCGCTCGGTTGATCCTGTTCCCTCGCTGCGGGAAGCTCATGATCCCCCGGGATGCGAAGTTCGGAGGCGACGTCACGTACGCGTCCTTCAACGAAGTGGCGAAGGCGTATGCGGACGGGGAGCTGCACCCGAAAGATCTCAAAGCGGGGGTCGCGTCAGGGCTGAACGAACAGCTCGTCCCGGTACGAAAGTTCTTCGAGGCACACCCGCAGAATCTCGATGCGGTCAAGGCGATCCTGCGGAACGGGTGACATTTCCGAGGCGCGTGCAAGACGCAACCCTTTCTGCAAGAACGGGGTCGCAATCTACGGGAGACGGCGGGCGATTCTCGACGGTCACAGGGGTGGAATTGGCGACGGACCCGCTTTGCGGGCATTCGCGAGGCGGGGGCGTGCCGCAAGAAGGGCGATGAAACCAGCGACGCCGAGAGACCCCGCGAACAGGAACGGGATCGACGTCTGAGTGGCTGCATCCGAGCCGAACGCGTTCGCGAGGACACCGGCGAGATAGACCCCGATCGCACCGCCCACGAGCTGGAAGCCAAACACCAGACCGAACGCGGCACCTTGCAGGCGACGATGACTCGATTCGGAAACGAACGAGAAGAGAGCGGGGTAGGTGAGGAAGAGCGCGGAGCCCACCGTCCACATGACGACCAGGACCGTCCACACGTTCCCGATGGTCCCGCAGACGAGTGTCGCGACACCCAGCGCCGCGAAGGATGCCACGAGGACCCGATATCGCCCGAGTCGGGCGCTTAAGCGGCCGAAGAAGAAGGTGGCCACGGTCCCGGCGAGGATCCAGAGGGCGACCGCGACGCCCGCGACGTTCGCGGGAAGGCCGAACTTCGAGTTCAAGAGGAGCGGTCCAAAGAAGGCGACGATGTTGAACACGGCCCCGACCAGGGCGAGTGGGAGAAGCCATCGGCGCACGTCTCGGAGGACGCCCACGTAGTCCGAGATCGATCGCGACGCGGGGTGAGGCGGCGAGGGTCGACCGCGGCTCAGCGACAAGCCGACGGCGACCGCCGCCACGTTGATGCCTCCCCACAGAAGGAAAGGCCACTGCCACCCGAACGCAACCGCGAGGATCGCGCTGCTCGCGATTCCGAGGATCACTCCGGCATCCCCGAAGGCACTCTGGAAGCCCATCGAGCGGTCGAGGGCTGGCCCCTCAAATTCGCGTCCGATCCACGAGATTCCGACGGGATGATAGAAACTCGCACCGATCCGGGAGAGCGCGACGAGGAACAGGAGCGACCAGAAGTTCCATGAGAGCGAAGCGGCCAGCGAACCGAAGGCCAAGATGATGATCCCGATTGGTAGGAATCGAGACGGATCGCGTCGGTCCGACATGATGCCGAACAGGATCTGAAAGATCGCGGTAACGACGAGTGTGGTCCCGCCAAGGAGACCGACTTCCGCGGGTCCGAATCCTCCAAAGACCGCCTGCAACACGATGATCTGGCCCGCGAGCGCCGCGACCGCGCCATCGTTCGTGAGATGGTAGATCGAGTTCGCGAGGAGGACACGGCGATCGCCAGGCATCGAAACCCGATTGCCTTTCGGGATAAATCGTTAGGCTTCGCCGGCGATGGGCGTCGCGGATGGGAGAAGCCTGTTTCTCCGCACGATGACCGAGTAAATCATGATCCAGAACCCCAGTGAGACCGATCCCAGGAGGGCGTCCGCGGACGTCAATAACGGAAGCGCGCTCGGGAAGTGATCCCCGGGTCCGAAGAGCAAGATCGACGAGAGGAAATTGAGCCCTGCCGCGAGAACCGCCAACACTAAGGCGACAAGGCCGAGTCGCCTCATGGAAGTCCCGATCACACGCTCCGCGGTCCAGAATAAGTAGAGGCCCAGGGAAATCACGATGACGCCCGTAACGCTGCCGATGCGGAACCCCTCGGCGACGCCGGCGCCCCCGATCGCGGTGAGACTCGCCAGGAACAGCGCCGCTGCGAGGACGGCGGATACGATTGCAAGCCGCTCGCGGGTCCACAAAACACCCGGTCCGTGAGCCAGGTCGTGACGTTTGCTCTCAAGGAGGATCGCCCCGAGCGCCCCGATGATTGCGCCGGCGGGTCCGGTGCGTTCCAGGACGAACTGAAGGGGCTGCGCCGTGATCAAGGAAAGGAGGATCCGCATGCCGAGCCCCTGCTCGACCGTCCAGAGGGGGAAATACATCAGCCTCCAGATGAGGCCCAGCGCGAGCGCGACGAGAACGAGCCAAATTCCTAAGGGCTCGCGCTTGGCTTCCCAGTGACCGTCCACGACCATCAACGGGTCGCTCGCACGAAATACCTTGTGTCCAGTGTAGGGAGGCTCCTGGCGGTGGACGTGGCGGTAGGTCCAAATAGCCCGCGGCAGATGGGCGCGGCCGGCCAGGAGACCGCGGACGGCCGACGGTGACCTTTCGGGGTTGCTGAGGAACGTCCCCCCTCCCTAGGTACGGTGGCCCCGCGCAAGCGGAGGGGCCCGAGAGGGCCGGCAAGGGCGCAGAAACGACACA
>WNGG01000268.1_pt1 | contig 54473 bp, 50 predicted proteins | sample 5400661 | NCBI WGS metagenome assembly WNGG01 (sample SAMN13153372, study PRJNA577476) | soil metagenome | isolation source: 100 cm soil or saprolite under Garry oak tree replicate 1 | place: USA:California | collected 2016-06-15 | reverse complement strand
GTCTTGGCGAGCGCGCCGCTCACCGGAAAAAGCATCTCGGCCGGCTTGCGGATCACCTGGTATACCCAGTTCACCGTCGACCAGACCGCCAGGATGACGCCTGCGCCCGCGAAGAACTTGACCGGCAGCGGCGCGGCCAGCATCGCCCCGAGCGCCCGGCGCGACCCAGAGCGCGGCCCGATGAACGCGAACCGGGCTGGACGCGCACGCGTCACGGAAGGGGCTCGGGCGGCAGGCGAACGTGACATGAAGGCGGTGACTATGCATCAGCGCGCAAGCGCCCGCCACCACCTTACAACGCCAAATGTGACAAACTGGCTCAGCTCGGAGCCTTGTTTGTTTCTACCTTCGTTCACGGCTGGATATCTGCTCTGGAGGACGTCATGAAATGCTCACGGCGTGTTATGGCTGCGTCGGGATTGACCCTGCTGCTGGCTTGCATATCTGCCTGCGTTACCGGCGGGGCTACGGCCGGATCGCAGCCGCACATAAAAACTGTTTTCATCATACTGATGGAGAACAAGAACTGGTTGCAGATCGCCGGCAGCAGCAGCGCCCCCTACATCAATAACACCCTGCTGCCCACGGCGTCCCACGCAGAGCTGTACTTCAATCCGCCGCTGGTTCATCCCAGCCTGCCCAACTATCTGTGGCTCGAAGCCGGCACCAACTTCGGCATCTTCGATGACAACCCGCCCAGCGCGAACCACCAGAGCACGACCAGCCATCTGGCGACCTTGCTGCAAAAAAGCGGCATTTCCTGGAAAACGTATCAGGAGAACATCAGCGGCGCCGACTGTCCGCTAGTGGACAACGGGCTCTATGCCGTGAAGCACGACCCCTTCGTTTACTTTGACGATGTAACGAATAACCAGGATCCCAATTCGACCAATTGCATCAGCCACGTGCGGCCGTTTGGCGAGCTGGCGACGGATCTCGCCAACAATACCGTCGCGCAATACAACTTCATCACCCCGAACGAGTGCAACGACATGCATGACAGCTGCGCACCGCTCAACGATCCTATCCGACAGGGTGACACCTGGTTGTCCCAGAACCTGCCCGCGATCCTCGACTCCGCGGCCTACCGAAGCGGCGGCGCGGTGTTCATCACGTGGGACGAAGGGGCGTTCTCGGACGGCCCGATCGGCATGATCGTGCTGTCGCCGTTCGCCAAGGGCAACGGCTACAAGAACTTTATCCGCTACACGCACGGATCGACCCTGCGCACTTTGCAGGAAATTTTCGGTGTCACTCCATTTCTGCGCGACGCCGCTATCGAGACCGACCTGAGCGATCTCTTCAAGGTCTTCCCCTGACCCAGCGTAGAAATAGCCGGTTTTTCCGCCAACACGCGCATCGTCTTTGGCCCTAGAATTGGCGCATGGCGTGCGCTCGTCTTCCCCGGTAAGGAGTTTTCCTGACACCTCGCTCGCCGATCGGTATTGCGCTCGTCACCGCGATCCTCGGGGCGATTTGCCCGATCGCCGCGGCGCAATCGAACGCGCCGGGAGACCTGCTGCTCACCCGGCAAGGCGTGGAAATCGGTGGGCAGCTCGCGCGTTATCACTACGCAGAGCCGGGCCTGATAGATATCACGGGTAACCGGGCTGGGGTCGTCGGCCTGTTCACGTTTGTCAATCCGGTACCACGCCTGTTCACCCGGATCGATGTCCGGGAATCCTATGGTTCGCTGAGATACGAGGGCTCGGGCACGCAAACCGGGATTCCCGATTGGATCACCGAAGCGCGAATCGTCAGCGGCAAGGATTTTTTACCGGGCGAAAGCATTTCCCTTTCGCCGTACCTGGGTCTCGGCTACCGCTTCCTTTATAACGACCTGAGGGGCTACAGCTCGACCGGAAACGTGGGCTACCGGCGCTATTCCAACTATTCTTACGCCCCGATCGGGCTCACCTCGCGTATCCGATTCGGCGAGCAGTGGGTGCTCGCGCCGACACTCGAGTACGACGCCTTCATTCGCGGCCGGCAAGTCTCGAAACTCTCGGACGCCGGCCTGGGCATCCCCGATGTGAACAGCACGCAGAATGGCGGCTTCGGCTACCGCGTCTCGATCATGGCTGAGACCGGCCACTGGGCGTTCGGGCCATGGCTGCATTATTGGCACATCAGGGACTCGGACATCGATGCAACCACGCTCAGACTGGAGCCGGCGAACTGGACGCGGGAAGCCGGCTTCGAGGTGAGATACCGTTTTTGAGTCGCCCCGTTGACCTTGTGCGTCAGCGCCGCTCGCTCCAGCCCTCTTTCAGGATTTTTTCCGCCCAGAACAGTCCGGCCACGGTCTTCGAGTCCGTGATCTTGCCCTCGCGCACCCAGGACAGCGCGGTCGCGAGCGGCAGCGTGAACACCTCGAGGAATTCCTCCGCGTCGAGCTTCGCGCCTGCGTGCCTGAGCCCGCGCGCGAGATAGATCTCGATCCTCTCGTTCGAGTAGCCGATGGCGAGGTGGATGGTGCCCAGGTGGCGCCAGGCCGAGGCGACGTAACCGGTTTCCTCTTTCAGCTCGCGCTTCGCGGTCGCAAGAGGCGATTCGCCGGCGTCGATCTTGCCCGCGGGCAGCTCGATCATGTCGCGTCTGAGCGGATAGCGGTATTGCCGCTCCATCACGAGGTCGCCCGAATCAGTCAGAGCGATGATCGCCACCGCGCCCGGGTGCTCGATGTACTCGCGCACCGCCGCGTTCCCGTCGGGCAGGCGAACGGTGTCCCGCCTCACCTTGAGCAGCCTGCCGCGGTAGACCCACTTGCCGCCGACCGGCTTCTCGACGAAGCTCATCGGGTTCGCCGCGCCCTTGCGTTTCACTTGCGGCGTCTCACAATCCCTTGATCGAGTAATAGCAGAGCTGCATGAGCGGCTGCGGCAGGATGCCCATCAGCAGCACCGCGAGCCCGTTCGCCGAAAGCAGCACGCTCACGTCGAGCTTCGCCTCGATCGGCGCGGTTTCCTTCGGCTCGTCGAAGTACATGAGCTTGACGACACGAATGTAGTAGAAGGCCCCCACGAGCGCGAACATCACAGCGACCACCGCGAGCCAGAGGTGCCCGGCCCCGATCACGGCCTGCAGCACCGAGAGCTTGGCGTAGAAGCCGACGGTGGGAGGCACGCCGGCGAGCGAAAACATCAGCAGCAGCATGATGAAGGCGAACCAGGGGCTGCGCGCGTTCAAGCCCCGGAAATCCTCGATGCGCTCGGCTTCGAAGCCGGCGCGGGAAAGCAGCACCACCATGCCGAAGGCCCCCAGGCTCATCAGAACGTAGACGACCGCGTAGAACATCGCCGCGCTCCACGCGTCGGCGGCGGAGAGCTCATTGCCGCCCACGATGCCCGAGAGCAGGCCGAGCAGCATGAAGCCCATGTGCGAGATGGTCGAGTACGCGAGCATGCGCTTGATGTTCGCCTGCGCGATCGCGGCGAGGTTGCCGATCCCCATCGACAGCACCGACAGGATGATGAGCATGTCCTGCCACCCGCTCTGGAACTGAGCTGTGTCGCCCGCAAGGGACGGCAACCCGTTCACCAGCAGCCGGATCGCCATCGCGAACGCGGCGAGCTTGGGTCCGGTGCTGATGAGAAGCGTCACCGAGGAGGGCGCGCCGTGGTACACGTCGGGTATCCACATGTGGAACGGCACCACGCCCACCTTGAACGCGAGGCCCGAGACGACGAACACGAGACCGAACGCGAGCACCGGCTTCGACGGATGGTCGTTCAGCAGGATGCGGGCTGCGCCCTTCGCCACTTCGGGGATCTCCAGCGTGCCGGTGGCCCCGTAGATCATCGACATCCCGTACAGCAGCAGGCCCGAAGCGAGCGCGCCCAGGACGAAATATTTCATCGCGGCTTCGGTCGAGACCGCCGAGTCCCGGTCGAGCGCCACGAGCGAATACAGACAAAGCGACATGAGCTCGAGGCCCAGGTACAGCGTGAGGAAGTGGCTGGCCGAGATCATCACCATCATGCCGAGCGTGGCGAACAGGACCAGAACGAAATACTCGCCGCGGTACAAGCCGCGGTCGGCCAGATAGGTGCGCGAATAGACCAGGCACAGCGCGACCGCGACGTAGGTGAACATCTTCAGCACGTTCGCCATGGCGTCGGAGACGAACATGCCGTTGAAGGTGTAGGCGAGTCGCCCCTCCGTCATGCCGGTCACGACCACCGTGGCCAGCGCGCAGCCGAGCAGCGTGCCGAGCGACAGCAGATAGGTCAGGTACCGCCCGCTGTCCGGCAGGAACAGATCGATCACGAGAATCGCGCACGCGGCCACCAGGAGAAAGATCTCCGGGTACGCGAGGAGCATGATCGGGAGATCGGTCAGCATGCCGCCTTCAGAGCTTGCTCGCCGCCATGTGCTTCAGGAGACCGTCGACCGAGGCATGCATGACCTCGGTGAATGGCGCGGGATACACGCCCAGCCACAGCACCGCGGCGGCGAGCAACCCGAGGACGAAGAGCTCGCGGGCGTTGGCGTCGGTGAGCTCGGCGACGTTCTGGTTCGCCACCGCGCCGTAGATCACGCGCTTGTACATCCACAGCGTGTAGGCAGCGCCGAAGACGAGCGTCGTCGCCGCGAGGAACGCGATCCAGAAGTTGAATTTCATCGCGCCCATGATCACCATGAACTCGCCGACGAAGCCGCTCGTCGCCGGCAGCCCGCAATTGGCGAGCGCGAACAGCATCATGAAGGCCGCGAACCTGGGCATGGTGTTCACCACCCCGCCGTAGTCGGCGATGTTGCGGGAGTGCATGCGGTCGTACATCACGCCCACGCACAGGAAGAGCGCGGCGGAAACAAAGCCGTGCGAAATCATCTGCACCAGCCCTCCTTCCATGCCGTAGGCGTTGAAGATGAAGAAGCCGAGGGTCACGAACCCCATGTGGGAGATGGACGAATACGCGATCAGCTTCTTCATGTCGGCCTGCACGAGCGCCACCAGGCCGATGTACACGATCGCGATGAGCGACAGCGTGATCATGAAGCCCGCGAGGTAGTGGCTCGCGTCGGGCAGGATCGGCAGCGAGAAGCGGATGAATCCGTAGGCGCCGAGCTTGAGGAGGATGGCCGCCAGCACCGCCGAGCCGCCGGTCGGCGCCTCGACGTGCGCGTCCGGCAGCCAGGTGTGCACCGGCCACATCGGTACCTTCACGGCGAACGCCATGAGGAAGGCGATGAAGAGCAGGATCTGGGCGCTCAGGGGCAGCGGAAGCTTGTGGTAGTCGAGCACTGCGAAGCTCCCGCCCGACTTGTCGTAGAGATAGAGGAACGCGACCAGCATGAGGAGCGAGCCGAGCAGCGTGTAGAGGAAGAACTTCACCGCCGCGTAGACCCGCTTCGGTCCGCCCCAGACGCCGATCACGAGATACATGGGGATCAGGGTCGCCTCGAAGAACGTGTAGAAAAGCACCGCGTCGAGCGCGGCGAAAGTGCCGTTCAAGAGGCCGGACATGATGAGAAACGCCGCCATGTACTGCGCCACCCTGCTCTGGATGACCTCCCAGCCTGCGATCACGACGAGCACGGTGATGAAGCTGTTCAGCAGGATGAAGAGCACGCTGATGCCGTCCACGCCGACGTGGTAGTTGACGTTGAAGCGCTCGATCCAGGGAACGTTCTGGACGAACTGCATCGCGCTCGTGCTGGTATCGAAGTCGGCAACGAGCGGAACCGTGACGAGAAAGCCGATCACCGCGCCCGAGAGCGCGACGATCCGCGCCTGGCGGGCGTTCCTGTCCGGGCCGGTCGCGAGCACGATCAGCCCGGCGACGATCGGGACCCAGATGGCGAGGCTGATCCAGGGGGCGGAGGACAGCATTGTCCTAGCGGGCGAGCGCGGTTCCGATGAAGAACACGAAGATCGTCAGCAGAACGAACACGCCGATGATCATGGAGAAGGCGTAGTGATAGATGAATCCGGACTGGACCCGCCGCACCACGCCGGCGAACCAGCCGATGAGCTTCGCCGAGCCGTTCACCATGAGGCCGTCGATCATGGTGACGTCGCCGAAACGCCAGAGGCCCGTGCCGAGTTTTCTAGCGCCGCCGGCGAAGAACCAGTCGTTGAACCGGTCGAAGCCGTATTTCTCCTCGAGAACGGTCACCAGCCACCCGGCCCTGCGACGAAGCTCCGCGGGCAGGTCGGGCTTCAGGATGTAGAGATACCACGCGGCGAAGATGCCGGCGATCGACAGCCAGAACGGCAGCGTCGAGAGCGCGTGGACCATCATCGGCCCCACGCCGTGGAATTCCCCGGCCATTTCGTGCAGGCCCGGGTGCGACGGCGCGATGGCGATCGAGGAGCCGAAGTAGTCGCCGTACAGCACCGGCCCGATCACCCAGCCCGCGCAGATCGACGGAATCGCGAGCAGGACGAGCGGCACCGTCACGACCGCGGGCGACTCGTGCGGGACATGACCGTGGTGATCGCCTTGCCCATGCTCGTGCTCGTGAAACTCGAAGCGTTCCTTGCCGTGGAAGGCGTAAAACACAAGCCGGAACGTGTAGAACGCGGTCACGAACACGCACAGCGTCACCGCGAGCCATGCGAAATCCGCGCCCGGGGTGGTCGACAGGTGTACCGCCTCGATGATCGCGTCCTTGGAGAAGAAGCCGGCGAAACCCGGCACCCCGGCGCTCGCGATCGCGCCGATGACCACGGTCCAGTAGGTGACGGGCATGTATTTGCGCAGCCCGCCCATCTTTCTCATGTCCTGCTCATGGTGCAGCGCGATGATCACCGAGCCAGCGCCGAGGAAAAGCAGCGCCTTGAAGAAGGCATGCGTCATGAGATGGAAGATCCCCGCCGAATAGGCGGAGGCGCCGAGCGCGACGGTCATGTAGCCCAGTTGAGACAGGGTCGAATACGCCACCACCCGCTTGATGTCGTATTGCACGACCGCGATGAGCGCCATGAAGAAGGCGGTGATCCCGCCGATCACGAGCACGAACGACAGCGCGGTCTGCGACAGCTCGAAGAGCGGCGACATTCTCGCCACCATGAAGATGCCCGCCGTCACCATGGTCGCGGCGTGGATCAGCGCCGAGATCGGCGTGGGACCTTCCATCGAGTCGGGCAGCCAGACATGCAGCGGAAACTGCGCCGACTTGCCCATCGCCCCGACAAAGAGGCCGATGCAGATCGCCGAGACGAGCAGCCACGGCGCGCCGGGAATCAACTCGATCGTCGCCTGCGCCATGAGCGGCGCCCGCGAGAACACCGCGGCGTAGTCGAGCGTGCCGAAGTGCGCGAGCACGAGCGCCAGGCCCAGCAGGAAGCCGAAATCGCCGACGCGGTTCACTAGGAACGCCTTGAGATTGGCGTAGATCGCGGTCGGCCGCGTATACCAGAATCCGATCAGGAGGTAGGACACGAGGCCCACCGCCTCCCAGCCGAAAAAGAGCTGAAGGAAATTGTTCGCCATCACCAGCATCAGCATCGAGAAGGTGAAGAGCGCGATGTAGGCGAAGAAGCGTTGGTAGCCCGGGTCGTCCGCCATGTAGCCGATGGTATAGATGTGCACCATCAGCGAGACGAAAGTCACCACCACCATCATGAGCGCGGAAAGCCGGTCGATGAGAAAGCCGATCTCGAAGCGCGTCCCGCCCGAGACGAGCCACGTATAGACCGGACCGTTGAACGTGCCCCCCTCGAGCACGTCCGAGAAGATCACGCAGGACGCGGCAAAGGAGATCGCGACGCCGAGGATCGTCACCCGGTGCGCGCCCGAGCGGCCGATCCTTTCGCCGAACAGGCCGGCCGCGATCGCCCCGGCGAGCGGCGCGAGCGGCACGAGCAGATAGAGCTGCTGCATCGTCATGTCAGCCTTTCAGGCTGTCGAGGTCGTCGACGTTGATGGTCTGCAGGTTGCGGAACAGCACCACGAGGATCGCCAGGCCGATCGCCGACTCCGCCGCCGCCACGGTGAGGATGAAGAACACGAACACCTGCCCGCTCATGTCGTTGAGGTAGTGCGAGAAGGCGATGAAGTTCATGTTCACCGCGAGCAGCATCAGCTCGATCGCCATCAACAGGATGATGACGTTCTTGCGGTTGAGGAATATCCCGACGACGCTGATCGCGAACAGCACCGCGCCGAGGATCAGGAAGTGTGAAAGCGACAGCACCGGGTAACTCCCTCGTTATAAACAGGATCAAGGAGCAAGGATCAAGGGAAAAACGGCAGTATTCTGCGCCGGGTCTGCTTGATCCTTGATCCCGAAATCTTTATTCCCTCATCTCCGCCGGCATCGAAACCAACCGCACGCGCTCGCTGCGCCTCACCATTACCTGCTTCGCCGGGTCCTGGTACTTGGTGTCCTTGCGCTTGCGCAGGGTGAGCGCGATTGCGACGATGATGGCCACCAACAGCAGCACGGCAGCAAGCTCGAACGGGTAGGCGTAGTCGGTGTAGAGCAGCCGTCCGAGCTCCTTGGTATTGCTGTAGCCCGGGCCCGGGTCCCTAGGACCGGGCAGCGCCTGCAGGCCGAAGTAGCGGCCGCCCAGCACCAGCGCCATCTCGGCGATCATCAGGACGGCGATCGTTGCACCCAGCGGCAGGTAGCTCCAAAACCCTTCGCGCAGGCGGTCGAGATTGATGTCGAGCATCATGATCACGAACAGGAACAGCACCATGACCGCGCCGACGTACACGAGCACCAGCGCGATCGCGAGGAACTCCGCGCGCAGCAAGATCCACAGCGCCGCAGCCGTAAAGAAAGCGAGCACCAGGAACAGCGCCGAGTGCACCGTGTTGCGCGCAGTGATCACGCGCAGCCCTGCGAACACGAGGATCCCCGCGAAGACGTAGAAGACGACAAGCTCGAAATTCATCGGTCAGCGGTATGCCGCGTCGGCGGCGCGATCCTTCGCGATCTGTTCCTCGTACCGGTCGCCGATCGCGAGCAGCATCTCCTTGGTGTAGTAGAGGTCGCCGCGCTTCTCGCCGTGGTACTCGAGGATGCGCGTCTCCACGATCGAATCGACCGGGCAGGACTCCTCGCAGAAGCCGCAGAAGATGCACTTGGTGAGGTCGATGTCGTAGCGCGTGGTGCGGCGCGTGCCGTCGGAGCGCTGCTCGGACTCGATGGTGATCGCGAGCGCCGGGCACACCGCCTCGCACAGCTTGCAGGCGATGCAGCGCTCCTCGCCGTTCGGGTAGCGGCGCAGCGCGTGCAGGCCGCGGAAGCGCGGGCTTTGCGGCGTTTTTTCCTCCGGAAACTGCACCGTGATCTTGCGCCGGAAAAGATGTCTGCCGGTGAGCACCATCCCCTTCGCCAGCTCGAGCAGCAGGAAGGTCCTGAAGAACTCGCGGACGCGCTCTATCACCGCGGTTCCTCTATTTCCAGATGTTCCACGGCGTCTGCATCCATGCCGCGATCACCACGAGCCAGACGATGGTCAGCGGGATGAATACCTTCCAGCCCAGGCGCATGATCTGGTCGTAGCGGTAGCGCGGGAAGGTCGCGCGGAACCACAGGAACAGCGACACCACGAAAAATATCTTCGCGAAGAGCCAGGCGAAAGGCGGTATCGCGCTGAACAGCGGCGTGTCGATCGGCGCGGCCCAGCCGCCCAGGAACATGATCGTCGCAAGCGCCGACACCAGGATCATGTTGGCGTACTCTCCGAGGAAGAACAGCGCGAAAGTCATCCCCGAGTACTCGACGTGGAAGCCCGCGACAATTTCCGATTCTCCTTCCGCCACGTCGAAGGGCGCGCGGTTGGTCTCGGCGACGCCCGAGATGAAGTACACCAGGAACATGGGGGCGAGCGGCAGCCAGTTCCAGGAGAGGAAATTGAGCCCTTTGTGGGCGAAGGTGCCGCGCATCTGCCCCGCGACGATATCGGTGAGGTTGAGGCTCTGGGAGACCAGCAGCACGGATACGAGCGCGAACCCCATGGCGATCTCGTACGCCACGATCTGCGCCGCCGAGCGCATGGCGCCGAGGAACGCGTATTTCGAATTCGAGGCCCAGCCGGCGATGATGACGCCGTAGACGCCCATCGAGGTGATCGCCATGACGTAGAGCAGTCCCGCGTTGATGTCGGCGAGCACGACTTCCGGGCTGAAAGGGATGACCGCCCACGCGGCAAGCGCGGGCATCAGGGTGAGCATCGGCGCGAACACGAACAGGAACTTGCTCGCTCCGGCCGGGATGATCAGCTCCTTGAATATGAGCTTCAACGCGTCGGCAATCGGCTGCAGCAGCCCGACCGGTCCCACCCGGTTGGGACCGAGACGTATCTGCATCCAGCCGATCAGCTTGCGCTCCCACAGCGTGAGATACGCCACGAACCCAAAGAGCGGCAACACGATGCACAGGATCAGAATCGCGGTCTTGACGAACACCCATACGGGCGGCCCCCACTCCGACCCCAGCCATCGGGTCGACAAGCCGGCGAGCGCGTCGAACAGCTCCATCAATTGCGCTCCAGGGTCAGCGCACCGAACATGGGCCCGAGGCCCGAGGTGTGCCGGTGCGCCGCCGAAAGCCGCACGCCGTCCGCGGGCAGACGCTCGTCGATCCCGAGGTCGACGAGCGCCTCGCCGTCGCCCTGACGCACCCGCACCTTGTCGCCCGCCTTAAGGCCGAGCTTTTGCGCGAGCGCGGGTCCGATCCAGGCCCTGGGCGGCAGCGCATCGCGCGTTCTCTGCAGCGACACGGCGCGGCGGACGATCGGGTCGCAGAAGTAGGCGGGCACGTCCGCGATCCTCTGCATTTCCTCCGCGGCCGGCGCATCGAGCTCGAGCGCCAAGCCGTTCAAGCGGTTGTCCAGCTTCGCGACGATCGCTTCGGGCCGGCATGCCTCGTCGCGTATCGCCTCGCTCGTCTCGTAGTCGAAGCCGGGAAGATCCATCAGGTTGCCGAGCACGCGCAGCACCTTCCACGCCGGCCGCGCTTCGCCGAGCGGTTTCACCGCGCCGTTGAAGCTCTGCATGCGCCCCTCGCAGTTGACGAAACTGCCCGAGGTCTCGGTAAAGGGGGCGACGGGAAGGAGCACGTCGGCGTAGTCGGTGCCGAAGCTTCTGAACGCCGTCATGGCGACCACCAGCTCGGCCGCCTCCATGGCTTTGACCGCGGCGCGCGGATCGTGGCAGTCGAAGTCCGGCTCCGCATTCAGAAGCAGATACGCCTTGCGCGGCTCCTCCAGCATGGTTCCCGCGTTGAGGCCGCCGCCGGAAGGAACGCAGCCGGCGAGGTAGCCGCCGACGCTGTTGGCGGCTTCGCCGAGGAAGCCGAATTTTGCCCCGAGCAGTCCGGCAAGCTCCTGCGCGAGCAGCTGCAACTGCGCCGCCTGCGGGTGCTGCGCGGCGAAATTGCCGAGGAGGATCGCCACCTCCTTGCCCGAGACGAGGCTCCCCGCGATCGCCTTGGCTTCGGCGCCGGACTCGATGCCGTCGAGCGCGGCCGGCACCGGCACCCGCTTCGCCTCCGCCGCCGCCTTCACCACCTGCGCGAGCATCGCGGCCAGATCGCGCGGCGCGACGATCGCCTTGTTGGCGACCGGCATCAGCAGCTCGTCGTCCGCGCTGTGAAGAATATTGACCTGCGCGCGCCGCTTCGCGGCCTGCCGCAGGCGGTGGGCGATGAGCGGATGATCCTTGCGCAGGAACGAGCCGATGACGAGCACGCGGTCGAGCTTCCCCAGCTCGGCGATCTTCATGCCCAGCCAGGGCGCCCCCGCGCGCTTGCCGTCTGCGGAGAAATCCGACTGGCGCAGGCGGAAATCGACGTTGTCGCTGCCCATCGCGCGCACGAGCTTCTGCAGCAGGTACAGCTCCTCGAGCGTCGAGTGCGGGCTCGCGAGCGCGCCGATCTTCTCCGGGCCATGCCTGAACCGGAACTCGGCAAGGGTCTTCGCCACGCGCTCGAGCGCGACCCGCCAGTCGACCTCGCGCCACCGGCCGCCCTCCTTCAGCATCGGCCGCTTGAGCCGCTCCTCCGAGTTCAGCCCTTCGTAGGAAAAACGGTCCCTGTCCGAGAGCCAGCACTCGTTCAGCTCCTCGCTTTCGAGCGGCAGCACGCGCATGACGCGGTTCTGCTTGATCTGCACGATCAGGTTCGAGCCGAGGCTGTCGTGCGGGCTCACGGATTTTCGTTGCGAAAGCTCCCAGTTGCGCGCCGTGTAGCGGAAGGGCTTGGAGGTGAGCGCGCCCACGGGACACAGATCGATGACGTTGCCGGAGAGCTCGGAGTCCACCGTTTTTCCGACGAAAGCGATGATCTCGGCGTGCTCGCCGCGCCCGATCATGCCGAGCTCCATGACGCCGGCGACCTCCTGGCCGAAGCGCACGCAACGCGTGCAGTGGATGCAGCGCGTCATGTCGGTGGAAATGAGGGGGCCCAGATTCTTGTTCAGCACCACGCGCTTCTCCTCGGCGTAGCGCGAGCCGCTCTTGCCGTAGCCGACCGCGAGATCCTGCAGCTGGCACTCGCCGCCCTGGTCGCAGATCGGGCAATCGAGCGGATGGTTGATCAGCAGGAACTCCATCACCCCGTTCTGGGCCTCCTTGGCATAGTCCGAGTGCGTGAACACCTTCATGCCGTCGGTGACCGGCGTCGCGCAGGCAGGCAGGGGCTTCGGCGCTTTTTCGATCTGCACCAGGCACATGCGGCAGTTGGCGGCGATCGAGAGCTTCTTGTGGTAGCAGAAATGCGGGATGAAGATGCCGAGGCCGTTCGCCGCCTCGATCACCGTGACGCCGTTCTGGACTTCGGTCTCGTGGCCGTCGATGGTCACTTTAAGCATCGATCAGGCCGCCTGCCGCTCGGGAATGCTGGGCGCCGTGGCGTATCCGTCCGGGGCGGTCACCATGCAGCGCTTGTGGTCGATGTGATACCGGAACTCGTCGCGAAAATGCTGGATGAAGCTCTTCACCGGCAGCGCCGCCGCGTCGCCCAGCGCGCAGATGGTGCGCCCCGCGATGTTGTCGGCGACATTGGTGAGGAGGTCGAGATCTTCGTTCTTTCCTCTGCCGTGCTCGATCCGGTGCACCATGCGGTAGAGCCACCCGGTGCCCTCGCGGCAGGGTGTGCACTGGCCGCAGGACTCCTCGAAGTAGAAGTACGACAGGCGTTCCAGGGCGCGCACCATGCAGGTCGTGTCGTCCATGACGATCACGGCGCCCGAGCCGAGCATCGAGCCTGCCTTCGCGATGGAGTCGTAGTCCATGTCGGTCTGCATCATGATGTGCGCCGGCAGCACCGGCATCGACGAACCGCCGGGAACGCAGGCCTTGAGCTTCCTCCCCGCCCGCATCCCGCCCGCCAAGTCCAGCAGCTTCGCGAACGGCGTGCCGAGCTTCACTTCGTAGTTGCCCGGGCGCGCGACGTGGCCCGTCACGGAAAAAATCTTGGTGCCGCCGTTGTTCGGCCGCCCGAGCGCGAGGAAAGCCTCCGCGCCGTGGTTGACGATCCAGGGCACGGCAGCGAAGGTCTCGGTGTTGTTGATCGTGGTCGGCTTGCCGTAGAGCCCGAAGCTGGCGGGGAAAGGCGGCTTGAAACGCGGCAGGCCCTTCTTGCCCTCGAGCGATTCGAGCAGCGCGGTTTCCTCGCCGCAGATATAGGCGCCGTAGCCGTGATGGTTGTGGAGCTCGAAGGAAAATCCGCTGCCGAGAATGTTCTTGCCGATGAATCCTGCGGCGCGCGCCTCGGCGAGGGCTTCCTCGCAGCGCTCATAGATCTCCCAGATCTCTCCGTGGATATAGTTGTAGCCCACGCCGATGCCCATCGCGTAGGCGGCAATCGCCATGCCTTCGATGACGATATGCGGGTCGTAGCGCAGGATGTCGCGGTCCTTGAAGGTGCCCGGCTCGCCTTCGTCGGAGTTGCACACGAGGTATTTCGCGCCGGGGAACTGGCGCGGCATGAAGCTCCACTTGAGGCCGGTCGGGAAACCCGCACCGCCGCGCCCGCGCAGCGCCGATTTCTTCATCTCGGCGACGATGGTTTCGGGCGGCGTCTTCTCGGTGAGGATTTTCCTCAGCGCCGAATAGCCGCCGCGCTTGAGGTAATCGTCGAGGCGCCAGTTGTCGCCGTCCAGGTCCTTGAGAAGGATCGCGTCAGGTCCGTAATCCAGCATTTACGCGACCTCCGCGACCCACTTGTCGATTTTTTCCGGCGTCATGAACGACAGCATCTTCTTGTTGTTCACGAGCATGACCGGCGCATCGCCGCAGGCGCCGAAACATTCCCCTTCCTTCAGCGTGAAGCGGCCGTCGGCCGTGGTCTCGTTCCAGTCGATGCCGAGCTTCTTCTTGAGATGCTCGGCGGCGTCCTGCGCCCCGGACAGCGCGCACGGCAGGTTGGTGCAGACGCACAGCTTGTACTTGCCGGTCGGCCGCAGATCGTACATGGTGTAGAAACTCGCCACCTCGTACACCGCGATCGGCGGCATGCCGAGGTAGCCGGCGACAAAATCCATCACCTCGGTCGAAAGATGACCCTTCTCGTCCTGGGCGACGGTGAGCGCCGTCATGACGGCCGATTGTCTCTGATCGGCCGGATACCTGGCGATCGCCTGGTCGATTTTCTTCAGCGATTCGGCACTCAGCATCTTCAGCTCACCTGTCGATTTCGCCGAACACGATGTCCTGCGTGCCGATGATCGCCACCACGTCGGCAAGCATGTGGCCTTTCGCCATCTCGTTGAGCGCCGCGAGGTGCGGAAAACTCGGCGCCCTGATCTTCATGCGCCAAGGCTTGTTCGCGCCGTCGGAAACGAGGTAGACGCCGAATTCCCCCTTAGGGGCCTCGACCGCGGCGTAGACCTCGCCCGGCGGCACGTGGAAGCCCTCGCTGAAGAGCTTGAAGTGGTGGATCAGCTCTTCCATGTTGCTCTTCATCTCGACGCGCGAGGGCGGCGCGACCTTGTGGTTGTCGACGATGACGGGGCCGGGGTTGTTGCGCAGCCAGTCGATGCACTGCCTGATGATGCGGTTCGACTGGCGCATCTCCTCGATGCGAACCAGGTACCGGTCGTAGCAGTCGCCGTTCGCGCCGACGGGGATATCGAACTCCACGCGCTCATAGACCGCGTAGGGCTGTTTCTTGCGCAGGTCCCATTCCACGCCCGAGCCGCGCAGCATCGGCCCGGTGAAGCCGAGCGCGAGCGCCCGCTCTGGCGGCACGACGCCTATGTCGACGGTCCTCTGCTTCCAGATGCGGTTGTCGGTGAGCAGCGTTTCGTACTCGTCGACGTACTTGGGGAAGCGGTTGGTGAAGTCCTCGATGAAATCGAGCAGCGACCCTTGCCGGTTCTCGTTCAGCTTCTTCAAGGCGTTTTCGCTCTTGTACATCGAGGCCTGGTGCTGCGGCATCGTTTCAGGCAGGTCGCGGAATACGCCGCCCGGGCGATAGTAGGCCGCGTGCAGGCGCGCGCCGGATACCGCCTCGTAGCAATCCATCAGGTCTTCGCGCTCCCGGAAACAGTAAAGGAAGACAGTCATCGCTCCGATGTCGAGCCCATGCGCCCCCAGCCAGAGGAGGTGGTTGAGAATGCGAGTGATCTCGTCGAACAGTACGCGGATGTACTGGGCGCGGACCGGGACTTCCAGGTCCAGCAGGCGCTCGATCGCCACGCAGTAGGCGTGCTCGTTGCACATCATCGAGACGTAATCCAGGCGGTCCATGTAGGGCAGCGACTGGATGTAGGTCTTGTGCTCGGCGAGCTTCTCGGTCGCGCGGTGCAGCAGGCCGATGTGCGGATCGGCGCGTTGAATCACCTCGCCGTCCAGCTCCAGCACCAGCCGCAGCACGCCGTGCGCCGCTGGATGTTGAGGACCGAAGTTGAGCGTGTAATTCCGGATTTCAGCCATGAGCTACTTCCGGGCCCCCAGGTCGCCGTACTGGTCTTCGCGGATGACGCGCGGCGTGATCTCGCGGGGCTCGATGGTCACCGGCTGGTAGATGACGCGCTTCTGCTCGGGCTCGTAGCGCATCTCGACGTTGCCCGAGAGCGGAAAGTCCTTGCGGAATGGATGGCCGACGAAACCGTAATCGGTGAGGATGCGGCGCAGATCGGCGTGACCGGTGAAAATGATGCCGAACAGATCGAAAGCCTCGCGTTCGTACCAGTCGGCGTTGGGCCAGACGCCGGTGAGCGAATCCACCACCGGGAGGTTTTCGTCCGGCGCGAAAACGCGCAATCGCAGCCGCCAGTTCTGTGCAATCGACAGCAGGTGCGACACCACGGCGAAGCGGCGCCCGTCCCACGCGCCCTCGCCGTAGCCTGAATAGTCCACGCCGCACAGATCGATCAATTGCTCGAATCCGAGCGCCGGCATATCGCGCAGCATCAGCGCGGAAGAAACATAGTCCTCTGTTTTCAAAACGAGGGTAAGCTCGCCCAGCGTTTCGATCAGGCTGACGACTCTTGCATCCAGCGCCGAGCTGAGCGCGTTTTTCAATTTTTCGAGCTTGGCCCCCATGCGCTATCGGGCGATCGTATTGGTGCGCTTGATCTTGTTCTGCAGCTGTACGATGCCGTAGAGCAGCGCCTCGGCCGTCGGCGGGCAGCCAGGCACGTAGATGTCCACCGGCACGATGCGGTCGCAGCCGCGCACGACAGAGTACGAGTAATGGTAATAGCCGCCGCCGTTGGCGCACGAGCCCATCGAGATGACCCAGCGCGGCTCGGCCATCTGGTCGTAGACCTTGCGCAGCGCCGGCGCCATCTTGTTGCACAAGGTGCCGGCGACGATCATGACGTCGGACTGCCTCGGGCTCGGCCGGAACACGATGCCGAAGCGGTCGAGATCGTAGCGCGCGGCGCCGGCGTGCATCATCTCGATTGCGCAGCACGCGAGCCCGAAGGTCATCGGCCAGAGCGACCCGGTGCGCGTCCAGTTGATGAGCTTGTCCAGGGAAGTGGTAGCGAACCCTTCCTCAAAGACGCCTTCTATTCCCATTCCAAGGCTCCTTTCATCCACTCATAGATGAAGCCCACGACTAGGATGAGCAGGAAAATCATCATCGACCAGAAGCCGAACGCCCCGATCTCGTTCAACGTCACCGCCCAGGGAAAAAGGAACGCGATCTCGAGGTCGAACAGGATGAAGAGAATGGCGACGAGGTAGTAACGCACGTCGAACTTCATGCGTGCGTCCTCGAATGCCTCGAAGCCGCATTCGTACGGAGACAGCTTCTCGCTGTCGGGGCGGTGCGGCGCGAGCACTGCCCCGGCCGCAACCAGGAGTCCCCCGAAGATCAGCGCGATCGCTATGAACATCAGGATCGGGAAGTAGTTTTCGAGCACGATCGTAAGACGGGATCTAGGATTCAGGATTCAGGATCTAGGATTGAGGAAACCAAGCTAGCGCGCCTGGCTTGGCCCCGAGACAGCTGCGGCCGTTTCTCGATCCTCAATCCTAAATCCTCAATCCTGCGTGTTTGGTGCCGACGGTGAGACTCGAACTCACACGGCTTTCGCCACCGCCCCCTCAAGACGGCGTGTCTACCAATTTCACCACGTCGGCATGATTGGGCTTGATACTCTGCCGCGTATCGGAGACGAGCCCGGTCTGAAACCCTCTGATTTTACTACTTCGGCACCTCGTTTGCCTTCGAGCTCGCCTCTGCGCCCGCCTTGCCCGCGTCTGGCGCGCCCTGTGGCGTGGAAGGCTGCGGCGCGGTCGGCGATTCCTTGACCGACTCCATCACGCCCCCGCCGCCGGGAGCTCTATGCGTGACCAGGTAGGCCAGCGCGAAAGTCGTGAGAAAAAAAATCGCCGCCAGGATTGCCGTCGTGCGCGACAGAAAATTGGCCGAACCGCTCGCCCCGAACAGGCTCCCGGAAGCGCCGCTGCCGAACGCGGCGCCGACGTCAGCGCCCTTGCCGTGCTGAAGCAGGACGAGTCCGATGATGCAAAGTGCGACGATGACGTCGACGATGAGTACCACGGTAAACCAGAGGTCCATAACCCTTTCCTTTGGCGATCCGCCGTCAGCCGTGGGCTGCGGCGCAAATCGCGATGAAATCATCGGCGACCAGCGAAGCTCCCCCGATGAGGCCGCCGTCGACATCGGGCATCGCGAACAGCTCGCGCGCATTTCCGGGCTTCACGCTGCCGCCGTACAGGATCGTCAGCCGCGCCGCCGCCCTATCGCGCCGGGCGACGAGCGCGCGGATAAAAGCATGCGCGCTTTGAGCCTGCTCCGGCGTCGCAGTCCTGCCGGTGCCGATCGCCCAGACCGGCTCATACGCGAGCGTTGCATCCGCAAGCCCCGCAACGCCCCCTGCGTCGAGCACGGCCCCAATCTGGCGCTCTACCACCGCTTCGGTCTCGCCCCGCTCGCGCTGCTCAAGGGTCTCGCCGATGCACAAAATCGGCGTCAGGCCGGCCCGCCGCGCCGCCACGAACTTGGCTGCGATCCTGCGGTCATCCTCGCCGTAGAGGCTGCGCCGCTCGGAGTGGCCGACGATCGCGTAGCGGCAGCCGAACTCTTTCAGCATCGCGCCCGACACTTCGCCTGTGTACGCGCCGGCTTCGTGCTCCGAGAGATTCTGCGCGCCCCAGGCGACCCGGCTTCCGGAGAGCGCGGCGGCGACCTGCGCCAAGTACGGAAACGGCGCACACACCGCGTAAGCGACGCCATCGACCGGCCGCAGCTTCGCTTTGAGCGCTGCGAGCAGGCGCTCGTTCTCGGCGAGGCTGCCGTGCATCTTCCAATTGCCAGCTACGAGCCTCGCGCGCATCGAAATTCGGGGCGAGCCAAAGCGAGTGATTGTAGCTTCGAATCGCCGTGAGGGTCAATCGAAAACGCGGGGAAATTCAGGGTCTTGCCGGTGCCGGAGCGCTTGTGCCGTCGCCGGGTGAGACGCGCAGCCAGAAGGTGACCGGGCCATCGTTGCTGAGACCCACCAGCATGTGCGCTCCGAACCGTCCTGTCGCCACCGGCGAATGCTGCGCGCGAGCGCGCTCGACGAGATGGTCGAAGAGTTTGCGCGCCGCATCCGGCGGCAAAGCCGTGGAGAAACTCGGCCGCATGCCGCTCGAGGTGTCGGCGGCGAGAGTGAACTGCGGCACCAGCAGCACGCCGCCCTTCACGTCCCGGACGGAAAGATTCATTTTTCCGGCGCCGTCGGAAAACACGCGGTAGCCGAGCAGCCGCTCGAGCAGGCGATCGGCGGTCTTACCATCGTCCCCGGGCTCGGCGCAGATGAGAGCGAGAATTCCGCGCTCGATCGCGCCGACTGTTTCGCCTTCGACCTCGACCTTCGCTTGTGAAACGCGCTGAAGCAGCCCGATCATCGGGCGCTACGCCGTCTCCTGAACGGCATCGGCGATGCTCCGGGCGAGCCTCCGCACCTCCGCGTCGTTCTTGCCCTCGACCATCACCCGCAGCACGGGTTCCGTTCCGGAGGGACGCAGCAGCACCCGGCCGTCTTCGCCGAGCGCGCGCTCGGCCTCGCGCTTGGCTTGCGCGATTGCGGGTTGCTTCTGCCAGTCGAAGCCGCGGGGCACGCGCACGTTGACGAGCTCCTGCGGGTAGAGATCGAGGCCTTTGCAAAGCGCGGCGAGCGTGGCGCGGCCCGTCCTGAGCGCGGAGAGCACCTGCAAGGCGGAGACGATGCCGTCGCCGGTCGTGTGCTTGTCGAGGCAGATGATGTGGCCGGAATTCTCTCCCCCGAGCTGCCAGTCCTTTTCCCGGAGCATTTCCAGCACGTACCGGTCCCCGACCCTGGCGCGTGCGAAGGGAATCCCCATCTTTTCCAGCGCGCGCTCGAGCGCGAGATTGCTCATCAGCGTTCCCGCCACCCCCTTCAGCCCGCCGTTTTTCGTGCGCTCGCGCGCGATGACGTAGAGCAGCTGGTCGCCGTCGTACAGCCTGCCGTCGCCGTCCGCCATGAGCACGCGGTCGCCGTCCCCGTCGAGCGCGATGCCGAGGTCCGCCTTGTGCTCGCTCACCGCCTGCCGCAGCGACTGCGGGTGCGCGGTGCCGGCCCGCTCGTTGATATTGAAACCGTCCGGTTCCGCGCCGATCGTTTCGACGTCCGCACCCAGCTCGTGGAACACGTGCGGCGCGACGTGATAGGTCGCGCCGTGCGCGCAATCGACCACGATCTTCATTCCGCGCAGGTCGAGCGCGGAGGGAAACGTGCTCTTGCAGAATTCGATATAGCGACCGGCGGCGTCCTCGACGCGGCGCGCCTTGCCGAGCCCGGCCGAATCGTTGCAGCGAATCGCGCGGCCGAGGCGGGCCTCGATCTCGGCTTCCACCGCGTCGGGCAGCTTGCTGCCTTCGGCCGAAAAGAACTTGATGCCGTTGTCCTGATGGGGGTTGTGCGAGGCGCTGATGACGACTCCGGCCTGCAGCCGCAGCGCGCGGGTCAAGTAGGCGATCGCCGGGGTCGGCATCGGCCCGGTGAGCATCACGTCCACGCCGGCGGCGGAAAAACCCGCCTCGAGCGAGGCCTCGAGCATATAGCCGGAAACCCGCGTGTCCTTGCCGATCAGCACCGCAGGGTGTTCCCCTTTCGGCATGGTCGAGCGCCTTACCAGCACCTCGCCTGCGGCAAATCCGAGCCGCAGGACGAATTCCGGCGTGATCGGCGACTCGCCGACTTTGCCCCGCACACCGTCTGTTCCGAAATACTTTCTGTTCATCGCCCTCGTTCAATTTCTCTTCGGCACGGCTTCGAGCGCCGCGAGCACCGCGAACGCATCCCGCGTTGCGGCAACGTCATGAACGCGCACGATTCTAGCCCCACGCTGCACGGCCAGCAAAGCCGCCGCGAGGCTCGCCGCGAGCCGATCGGAGACCGGCCTGCCGGTGACGGCGCCGAGCGTCGATTTGCGCGACCAGCCGGCTATCACCGGCAATTCCAGCTCCGCAATCCGGCCGAGATTCCGCAGCAGCTCGAAATTGTGAGCGACGGTCTTGCCGAACCCGAAGCCCGGATCGATCGCGATGCGCTCGCGCGCGATGCCCCGCGCCTCGGCCGCCGCGACGCGATCGGCCAGAAAGGCCTTCACCTCGGCGACCACGTCGCCGTAGTGCGGAGCGCTTTGCATGGTGCGGGGCTCGCCCTGCATGTGCATCAGGCATACACCCACGTCCGCGGCCGCCACCGCTTCAAGCGCGCCCGGCGCTCTCAAGGCGTTGATGTCGTTGATCATCGCCGCGCCCTCGCCGACGGCCGCGCGCATCACCTCGGGCCTGACCGTGTCCACCGAAACGGGAGCCGGAAGATCCCGCAGGCCTTTCAGCACCGGCAGCAGCCGGCGCAACTCTTCCTCGGCCGTGACGACGGCCCCGGCGCCCGGCCGGCTGGATTCCGCGCCGACGTCGAGAATATCCGCGCCCTCCTCGGCCAGGCGGCGTGCATGATCGATCGCCGCGCCTGCATCGAGAAAGCGCCCCCCGTCCGAGAACGAATCCGGCGTGACGTTGACCACGCCCATGATGAGCGGGCGGTCGAGCGCGAGCCGGAACCTGCCGCAGACGAGGAAGGATTGAGGATTGAGGATTGAGGATTGAGAAGGGAGCGGGGATGGAAACGCGGCGTCCCTCAATCCTCGCTCCTAGGTCCTGCTTTACGCCGCCGGGGCCGGCTCTGCCGCGCCGCTGGCGCCGTCTGGCTTGGGCGGCTGCGCCGAGGGCTGCGCGGGCTTGGGCGGACGCGGCGGCTTGCCTGCCATGATGTCGTTGATCTGGTCGGCGTCGACGGTTTCCCACTCGAGCAGTGCCTTCGCCATCGCTTCGACCTTGTCGCGGTTGTCGAGGATGAGTTTCTTCGCAAGGCCGTACTGATCGTCGATGATCTTGCGGATCTCGGCGTCGACCTTTTGCATCGTCACCTCGGACACGTTCTTGTGCGTGGTGATCGAGCGCCCGAGGAACACCTCGCCCTCGTTCTCGCCGTACACCATGGGGCCCATCACGTCCGACATGCCCCACTGGGTCACCATGCGCCGGGCGATATCGGTCGCGCGCTCGAAATCGTTCGAGGCGCCGGTGGTCATCTGGTGCATGAACACTTCCTCGGCGATGCGGCCGCCGAACAGCACCGTGATGGTGCAGAGCAGCCGCTCCCTGTCCATGCTGTAGCGGTCCTGCTCCGGCAGCTGCATGGTAACGCCCAGCGCTCTTCCGCGCGGGATGATCGTGACCTTGTGCACCGGGTCGGTTTTGGGCAGCAGTTTGGCCACCACCGCGTGGCCCGACTCGTGATAGGCGGTGTTCCTGCGTTCCTCCTCCGGCATGACCATGGAGCGGCGTTCGGCGCCCATCACGACCTTGTCTTTCGCACGCTCGAAATCCTCCATGTCCACCAGGCGCTTGTTCTTGCGCGCCGCGAACAGCGCCGCTTCGTTGACGAGATTGGCGAGATCAGCCCCGGAAAATCCCGGCGTGCCGCGTGCGATGATGTCGGCCTTGACATCGGGGGCCATCGGCACCTTGCGCATGTGCACGAGCAGGATCTGCTCCCGGCCGCGGATGTCCGGCAGCGGCACGACCACCTGCCGGTCGAAGCGACCGGGCCGCAAGAGCGCCGGGTCGAGCACGTCGGGACGATTGGTCGCGGCGATGACGATCACGCCGGTCGTGCCTTCGAAGCCGTCCATCTCGACGAGCAGCTGGTTCAACGTTTGCTCGCGCTCGTCGTTGCCGCCGCCGAGGCCCGCGCCGCGCTGGCGGCCTACCGCGTCGATCTCGTCGATGAACACGATGCAGGGCGCGTGCTTCTTCGCCTGGTCGAACATATCGCGCACGCGCGCCGCGCCCACGCCGACGAACATTTCGACGAAGTCGGATCCGGAAATCGAGAAGAACGGCACTTTCGCCTCGCCGGCAATCGCGCGCGCAAGCAGCGTCTTGCCCGTGCCCGGGTTGCCGACCATGAGCACGCCCTTGGGGATGCGGCCGCCGAGCTTCTGGAACTTGGCCGGATCACGCAGGAAATCGACCAGCTCGGCGACTTCCTCCTTCGCCTCCTCACAGCCCGCGACGTCGGCGAAGGTGATGTTGTTGTTCGACTCGTCGATCATCCTCGCGCGGGATTTTCCGAACGAGAACGCCCCGCCCCGCCCGCCGCCCTGCATCTGGCGCATGAAAAAAATCCACACGCCGATCAGGAGCAGCATCGGGAACCACGAAACGAAGATGTTCATCAGCAGCGAAGGCTCTTCCTCGGGCTTCGCCTCGATCTTGACGCCGTATTTGAGCAGATCGGACACGAGCCAGATGTCGCCCGGCGAATAGCTGGTGACGCGCTTGCCGTCGTTGGTCGTCGCTTTCAGCACCCGGCCTTCGATCAGGACCTTCGCGATGCGCCCGGACTTCACCTCCTCGATGAACTGGGAATACTCCATCGGCGCCTGGGCCGCCTGGCGCGTGTTGAACTGGTTGAACACCGTCATCAGCACGAGGCCGATGACGAGCCATATCACCAAGTTTTTGAAGAGATTATTCAATGTACGTCCTTTGCCACAACGAATTGCATCTCACTCATTCTATGCTTAAGCACGTCCGCGGACTAGTGCTTTACCTCAACCCTGCCTTTCAGCCTTTCGCCCAACAGATACATCTCGCTGGAGCCGGCCCGGGAAGCTCCGGGCTTGCGCGAAGCGACTTCGACGAAGGCCCCGCGCATCGCGGCGAGGAACTCCGGATAACCTGCCCCCTGAAATACCTTCACCAGAAACGCGCCGTCCGGTTTCAGATGAGCCCTGGCGAATTCCAGCGCCAATTCGCACAAAGCGATGCTGCGGGCCTGGTCGGTCGCGCTCACCCCGCTCAGATTGGGGGCCATGTCCGAAACTACAAGGTCGAGCCCTCGCCCGCGCAAGGCAGCCTCGACCCTTTTGAGCACCGCCTCGTCGCGGAAATCCCCGCGGATGACGACCACCCCGGGTATCGGCGCGACCTCCAGAAGATCCACCGCGACCACGCGCCCGGATCGCCCGACGCGCTCGGCAAGCGCCTGCGCCCAGCCCCCGGGCGCGGCCCCGAGATCGACAACAGCGTCCCCGGGACGCGCGAGTCCGTCGCGTTCCGCGATTTCCATCAGCTTGTAGGCCGCCCGCGAGCGGTAGCCGTGCGCTTTCGCCCGGTGAACATAGGGATCATTGACGTGCCGCCTGAGCCACGCCTTGCTGGATTTGCTGCGGGCCATTCTCTAGAATCTGCCTTGGCTAAACGTCCTCGGCCTGCCGAGATCCTGTTGATTTTGTGATTTTTGTCCTGCGCGGGCACTTGAATACCGAGTTGTGAATTTTGTCCTACGTGCGCACTCGAATATCGGGTAGTGTAGCCGCGCTAGACGAGGGCATGAATGCGTGACTTTTGAGCAAGTTGATTGATTATCGGAGGGAAAAATGATCAGGAAACTGGACACTCGCTTTGCGGCGATGGCTGCATTTCTTGCAGCTTCCATGGCGAGCCAAGCTGCGTTCGCTATAGTCGAGATTGAAGACAACAATACCATTGCCACGGCCCAGCCTCTCACAATCAGCGGCGGGAGCGTCGAAGTCAATGCCATCCTCGGCAATGGCAGCCTCGGCGTCAACGACGTCGTCGATTTCTACTCCTTCGCGGCGCAAGCAGGCGACGTGGTGACCATCGACATAGATGGCGGCATGAAAGCCGACGGAAGCGGAGTGGACATAACTATCGCAATCTTCACGCCGGACTCCAGGATACTGCTCGCCAACGACGATGGCGGCATTTTCGACCTGGGCTCTGTCTTCCCTTCAGGTAACCTAGATTCGTACATCGCAAATCTGAGGTTGCCGGTGACCGGGATTTACACGGTGGGCGTAAGCAACTCGTCGCGCATATTTCTGGATGGCGGCGGGCTTGCGTCGTCGGGGTTTTCCACCAACAACACCAACGGCAGTTATACCCTGATCATCTCGGGCGTCAGCGACACGGTGCAGCCCGCCCCGGCTCCAGCCCCGGCTCCAGCCCCGGCTCCAGTGGTGCAGCAGATCAATATCGAAATCAAACCGGGCACCCGCGAAGTCGCTCCGGTCAATCCCAGTTCCAAGGGCAGCATCCTTGTGGCGCTGCTGTCGAACCCCGGATTCGATGCGCTTGGGGTCGACACCTATTCGCTCACCTTTGGCCACTCGGGTAACGAAAGCAGCTATCTTCGCTGCAACAAGGAGTACCGGGACGTGGACGGCGACGGGCGTCCCGACCTGTTGTGTCATTTCGACAACGCGAAGACGGGATTCGAGCCCACCGACACCGCGGGCAAGATCAAAGGCAGGATGGCGGCCGGCGGCCGGTTCGAGGGCCAGGGATGGCTGAAGGTCGTACCCGTCAAGCGCAAGTAAACAGTCATATCGTCGGTAAGATAGGGCGACTACGCAGGACTTGACCGGTTAGGAGCCTGTCAAGCAGCGCGTAGTCGCCCAAGATAGGCAGGTATAACAAGTTGGGACGGAGCTAGAGGCTACTCGTAGCGCACTTCGAGTATTTGGTACTTGCGCACTCCACCCGGGGTCTGCACCTCCACCTCGTCCCCGGCGCACTTGCCTATCAGCGCCCTGGCGATGGGCGAGCCGATCGAAATCTTGCCGCGTTTGATGTCGGCCTCATCGTCTCCGACGATCTGATAGGTCACCGACTCGCCGTTTTTCAGCTCTTCAAGATCTACGGTGGCGCCGAACACGCAGCGCCCGTCGGCGTCGATCAGCCCGGGGTCGATCACCTGAGCGTTGGCGAGCTTGGTCTCGATCTCCTTGATCCGGCCCTCTACGAAACTCTGCCGCTCCTTGGCCGCGTCGTACTCGGCGTTTTCCGAAAGATCGCCATGCGTGCGCGCCTCTGCGATCGCCGCGATTGCATTGGGCCGGTCGACCGTCTTCAGGCGCTGCAGTTCCTGGCGCAACAATCCGGCTCCAGTAACCGTCAGGGGAAACTTGCTCATGTTCGCCCAAAAAATAAACGTCCGCAGCGCTGGACGCGCCGGAATCGAAAGCGGTTGAATCAGTGCGGAAGAAGACGCCGGCTCAATGTCACCACCTTTCGAGCCAAATTGCAATAGCCCGCCCGAAGCCGGGAATTCAGCTCAGGCCAGCGTGCAAGTCCTGCAAGGCGTAAGGGATCAACTTCTCCATGTGGCGCATCCCCTCACAGGCGGCGCGGGCGCCGGCGACAGTGGTGTAGTAGGTGACTCTTTGCTGCACCGCGCTGGTGCGGATGGAGCGCGAGTCGGAAACGGCGCTGCGTTTTTCCTCGACCGTATTGACGATCAGACTCACTTCGCCGTTCTTGATCATGTCGACGATGTGGGGCCGGCCCTCGGCCACCTTGTTGACGACGGCCACGTCGATTCCATGCTCGGAGAGCACAGCCGCAGTACCCCGGGTGGCGATCAGCCTGAATCCCAGCTTCAGCAGATCGCGGGCAACCTCCACCACCGCGAGCTTGTCGCTGTCGCGCACGCTGATGAACGCCGTTCCGGCTTCGGGCAGTTTGGCGCTGGCGGCGAGCTGCGACTTGACGAAGGCTTCCCCGAAGCTTCTCCCTACTCCCATGACCTCGCCGGTGGACTTCATTTCCGGGCCGAGGATGGTGTCCACCCCGGGGAACTTGACGAAGGGAAATACGGCTTCCTTGACCGAGAAATAGCGCGGAATCACCTCGGCCCGGACGCCCTGTTGCGCGAGGGTCCTTCCCACCATGCAACGGGCGGCGATTTTGGCGAGGGGCACGCCCGTGGCCTTGCCGACGAAGGGCACCGTGCGCGAGGCGCGCGGATTGACCTCGAGCACGTAAATGGTGGCGCGCTGTTCATTTTTCTGAATGGCGAACTGCACATTCATGAGGCCGACCACCTTGAGGGCGCGCGCGAGCTCGACTGTCTGGCGGCGCAGTTCCTGCACGATGTGCGGCGCCAGCGAATACGGCGGCAGCGAGCACGCGGAATCGCCGGAATGCACGCCGGCCTGCTCGATGTGCTCCATCACTCCGCCGATAAGCACGGTCTTGCCGTCGCTGACCGCGTCCACGTCCACTTCGGTCGCATCGTTCAGAAACCGGTCGAGCAGCACCGGGGAATCATTCGATACTTTCATCGCCTCGCTCATGTAGCGCTCGAGAGCCATTTGCTCGTGCACGATCTCCATGGCGCGGCCGCCGAGCACGTAGCTCGGCCGCACGACGAGCGGATAGCCGATCTCCTCGGCGAGGCGCAGCGCGTCCGCCTCGGTGCGGGCGCTGCGGTTGGGAGCCTGCTTCAGGCCCAGGCGGTTCAAGAGCTGCTGGAAGCGCTCGCGGTCCTCGGCCATATCGATCATGTCCGGCGTTGTACCGACGATCGGCACGCCGTTCGCCTCGAGATCGCGCGCGAGTTTGAGCGGCGTCTGCCCGCCGAACTGGACGATGACGCCGAACGGCTTTTCCTTGTCCACGATCTCGAGCACGTCCTCCAGCGTGAGCGGCTCGAAGTAGAGGCGATCCGAGGTGTCATAGTCGGTCGAGACCGTTTCCGGATTGCAGTTCACCATGATGGTCTCAAAACCGTCCTCGCGCAGCGCGAGCGCGGCGTGGACGCAGCAATAGTCGAACTCGATTCCCTGCCCGATGCGGTTCGGCCCACCTCCCAACACGATCACCTTCTTGCGGCCGGTCGGTTGCGCCTCGCACTCCTCCTCGTAAGTCGAATACATGTAGGCGGTACGGGTGGCAAACTCGGCGGCGCAGGTATCGACACGTTTGAAAACCGGCCGGACGCCGAAGCTGCGCCGCGCGGCGCGGACCTCCACCTCCCCCGTGTTGAACAGGTATCCGAGCCTCCTGTCCGAAAATCCCTTGCGCTTGAGCGCGCGCAATGTGTCCACGTCGACGTCAGCGAGCCGCTTGTCGTCGAGCTCCATCTCGAGATCCACGATTTCCTTGATCTGGGCAAGAAACCAGGGGTCGATGTGCGTGAGCCCGTGCACTTCCTCGAGCGTGAACCCGTTTTCAAAGGCATCGCCCACGTACCAGATGCGCTCGGGGCCCGGTTCGCCGAGCTCTTTTTCGATTTTCTCGCGGTCGGTGGTCTTCTGGTTGAGACCGTCGACGCCGACTTCCAGCCCTCTGAGCGCCTTTTGCAAGGATTCCTGAAACGTGCGGCCGATCGCCATCACCTCGCCCACCGACTTCATCTGCGTCGTCAGCCGGTCGTTCGCCTGCGGAAACTTCTCGAAGGCAAAGCGCGGCACCTTGGTGACCACGTAGTCGATGGTGGGCTCGAACGAGGCGGGCATCGCGCCGCCGGTGATTTCATTGCGCAGTTCGTCGAGCGTGTAGCCGACCGCGAGCTTCGCCGCTACCTTGGCGATGGGAAATCCCGTGGCCTTGGAGGCGAGCGCCGAGGAGCGCGACACGCGCGGGTTCATCTCGATCACGAGCATGCGCCCGTCCACCGGATTGACCGCGAACTGCACGTTCGAGCCGCCGGTATCCACTCCGACCTCGCGAAGCACGGCGATCGCGGCATCCCGCATGATCTGATATTCCTTGTCGGTGAGCGTTTGCGCCGGCGCCACGGTGATGGAGTCGCCGGTGTGCACGCCCATCGGATCGAGGTTCTCGATCGAGCAGACGATGATGCAGTTATCCCTGCGGTCGCGCACCACCTCCATCTCGAATTCCTTCCAGCCGATCACCGACTCCTCGATCAGCAGCTCGCGGGTCGGCGAGGTCTCGAGCCCGCGCTCGCAGATCGCGACAAACTCCTGGCGGTTGTAGGCGATGCCGCCGCCCGAGCCACCGAGAGTGAACGACGGCCGGAGCACCACCGGAAAACCGATCGCCACCTGCACCTGCAGCGCTTCCTCCATCGAATGCGCGAGCGCCGAGCGCGGGCAGGCAAGGCCTATCCTCGTCATGGCCTGCTTGAATTTCTCGCGATCCTCGGCCTTGTCGATGGCCTCGCGACTCGCGCCGATCATCTCCACGCCGTACTTTTCGAGGACGCCGTTCCTGGCGAGGTCGAGCGCACAGTTCAGCCCCGTCTGGCCGCCCATGGTGGGGAGCAATGCGTCCGGGCGCTCCTTCGCGATGATGGCCTCAAGCATCTGCCAGGTGACCGGCTCGATATAAGTCACGTCGGCCATCTCGGGATCGGTCATGATCGTGGCCGGATTGGAGTTGACCAGGATCACCCGGTAACCTTCCTCGCGCAGCGCTTTGCACGCCTGAGCCCCGGAATAGTCGAATTCGCACGCCTGGCCGATAACGATGGGCCCTGCTCCGATTATCAGGATGCTTTTGATATCGGTGCGCTTAGGCACGCCTGCGCTCCTCCATCATTTTTGCAAAGCGATCGAACAGGTAGCCTATGTCGTGCGGCCCGGGGCTCGCTTCGGGGTGACCCTGGAAGCAGAACGCCGGTCTGTCGGTGCGCGCAAGGCCCTGCAGGCTCCCGTCAAACAGCGAAACGTGAGTCGGCCTCAAGTTCTTCGGGAGCGTGCCCGGATCCACCGCGAAGCCGTGGTTCTGGCTCGTGATGGACACGTTGCCGCTATCGAGATCCTTGACCGGGTGGTTCGCGCCGTGGTGTCCGAATTTCATCTTCAGGGTTTTTGCTCCGGATGCCAATCCCATGAGCTGGTGACCGAGACAGATGCCGAAGGTCGAAATCCCGGTTTCGATGATCTCGCGAATGGCGCGGATCGCGTAATCGCACGGCTCCGGATCGCCCGGACCGTTGGACAGAAACACTCCGTCCGGCTCGAGCGCGAGCGCATCGCGGGCCGGCATCTGCGCCGGCACAACCGTGATGCGGCAGTCTCGTTCCGCAAGCATGCGCAGGATGTTGCGCTTAACGCCGTAGTCATAAGCTACGACGTGAAAGCGCGCGCGCTCAGCCCTGCGAAATCCTTTGCCGAGCTGCCAGCGTCCCTCCGACCACTCGTACGGCTTCGAGGTTGTCACAACCTTTGCCAAGTCCATCCCGGCGAGACCGGGAAACGCCCGCGCGGCCTCGAGCGCGCGTTCAACTTCGTCGGAATCCGTAAGAATGGCGCCGTTTTGAGCACCTTTTTCGCGCACAATCCGGGTGAGCCGGCGCGTATCAATCCCTGCGATGGCAACGACTTTGTTTGTGAGCAGGAACCCGCTCAGACCCTGCTCCGTCCGCCAGCTCGAAGCGAGGAGCGGCAAGTCTCGGATGACCAGTCCCGCGGCAAAGATTCTGCCGGACTCCATGTCCTCCCTGTTGATGCCGGTATTGCCGACATGCGGATACGTCAGCGTAACGATCTGGCGGCAGTACGAGGGATCGGTGAGGATTTCCTGGTAGCCGGTGATGGCGGTGTTGAACACTACTTCACCCGACGCCAAGCCCTTGGCGCCTATCGAGAAACCGCGGAATACGGTACCGTCGGCTAACACGAGCAGGGCGGGCGGGGCGACGGGCACGGCAGCAGGTCCTTTTGGGGCCGGACACGCAAAGCGGGATCGGCTTGCGCCGCTCCCGCTTTGCGTCAGACATCGCGAGTATACCTTGAAATTCCCCGGCCCCTCAAACTCTAGGCATCCGGGTTCGGTTCTTGCTTCGAAAGCCGCAACGCTCAGTCAAACCATGTCAAAATGGCCAGCCGTGGCGCCCGGCCAACGCGAAGAGGAGAACCGGACCGGCCCCAATATATCAGAGGGAAAGGATGACCACCGCGCGCACTGTGATCGGAGCACTGCCCTCGGCAGAGTTTCTGCCGCAGAGAATATCGCTCCTTTACAGGCTCTCGGGCAAGGATGCCCCTGCCATTCTCCTCACCTCCGCCATCGCGGGGTTCGCGCTGTGGGGCAATATCAGCGACAGTCTGCTCGTGTCCTGGCTCATCTGGCTCGCGCTCGCCAGCCTGGTGCGCCTGATCCTGAATCGCGCCTACCGGCTGCGCCAACCCGGGCCGGAAGCGGCGCTGCGCTGGGAAGGCTATTTCTGCTTGACGAGCGCGCTCGTCGGGACGATCTGGGGGCTGACGGTGATGCTCCTTTACCCGGCGCGCACCCAGTTTCATGAAATCCTGGTGCCTTTCCTGATCGGGAGCGTCGCCATGGGGCTGCCGCCGGCCCTTGCGCCCAGTCCCAAATCCTTCGCGTGTTTCATCGTGCCGATCCTCGCTCCGCTGATCGGCTTGCTCTTCTCTCAGGGCGGCGCGCTCAACGCCTCCGCCGGGATACTGCTTCTGGTGTTCTCCGCGGTGCTTTTGGCGCTGTACCTCTCCTCCAACCGGGCGCTGATGGAAACGCTGCGATTCGGGAAGGAAAACGAGGAACTGCTTCAGCAGATCAAGCATGCCAAGGAGCGCCTGGATCTCGCGCTCCAGGCCGCCGATCTCCTGATCTGGGAATGGCACGCGCAGCGGGGAAGCGTGTTCCTCGACGGCAACTGGAGCGGCATCCTGGGGCCGGGCAAGGGGCCGATCGTGCGCGGTATTGACGAGATCGCGAACATGCTGCACCCGGAGGACGCCCCGAAGGTCAAGCAGGCGCTCACGGAATGCCTCAAGGGCTCGACGCACGAATATGTCGCGGAACACCGTATCAAGACGCTCTCGGGCGAATGGAAGTGGAGCCTGAGCCGCGGCAAGGTCGTGGAACGCGATGCAAGCGGCCGGGTGGTGCGGATGACCGGTATCAACGTCGACATCGACAACCGCAAGCGCGCCGAAGCCGAGCTCTTGGCCGCCATGCAGCGCGAGAAGGAATTGTCCGAGATGAAGTCGAGGTTCGTTTCCACCGCCTCGCACGAGTTCCGCACGCCCCTCGCCACGATGTTGTCGTCGGCGGAACTGCTGGAACACTATTCCGACAGCCTGAGTCCCACTGAGAGGCTCAATCTCCTGCAGACCATCCAGAGCGTGGCGAAGCGCATGAGCGAGCTCATCGACGACGTGCTCACCCTAGGCAAGGCCGAATCGGGAGTGCTGAGGCTCAACCCGTCGCAGATCGATCTGCGCGAACTGTGCCGCAAGATCGTTTCGGAGTTTTCCATCGCGCAGGGCAAGCGGCACATCGTCAGCTTCGAGAACCGCTTTGACCGCCCGGACGTGGAAATGGACGAGCGGCTCTTGCGCCACATCCTCAATAACCTGCTGTCGAACGCGGTCAAATACTCGCCATCGGGCAGCAAAGTGATCCTGTCGCTCGCCCGACGCGATGATCGGGCCGTCATCGAGGTCCAGGACAACGGGATCGGAATTCCCGAGCAGGATCAGCCGCGGCTGTTCGAGAGCTTTCACCGCGCGTCAAACGTCGAGAATCGTCCCGGCACGGGGCTGGGCCTCGCCATAGTGAAAAAATCCGTCGAGCTTCACGGCGGAGAAATCGGCTTCACCAGCAGGATCGGCGCCGGTACCCGCTTCACCGTGAGCCTTCCTCTGCGCCCCCAAGCGGCGCGCGCCGCCGAGGCCGCCTGATGAGGGAAGCTCCGGAGAAGAAAGTCCTCGTGATCGAGGACGAAGCCACCATCCGCAACAACATCGTGTTGATGTTGAAGGTGGAGCGCTACACGGCCCTTGGCGCCGAGAACGGGCGCGTCGGACTGGAGATGGCGCGCACGGATCCGCCTGATCTCATCCTATGCGATGTGAAGATGCCCGAGGTCGACGGATTCGCGGTGCTCGAGGCGTTGCGCGCGGAGCCGCACCTTGCCGAGATCCCGTTTATTTTCCTCACGGCGGTGAACGACCGCTCCAGCATGCGCCGCGGCATGAACCTCGGGGCCGACGACTACCTTTCCAAGCCCTTCACCCGCGACGAACTGATGGAGGCCGTCGGCAGCCGCTTGAGAAAGCACGAGACCCTCACCCAGGCATTGGTGGCGCGGCTCGTCACGCAGCCGGAGCGCCTGACCCGGAAATTCCGGGAAGCGATTTCCGGAGGCGATGTCGCGGCGGTGCTCGACGACTCGACCAGTTTTAATCCGACCGGGAAAATAGCCCAAGCCACGGTGATGTTCTCCGACATACGCAACTTCACCACCTACTCGGAGCGCCTCACCGGCGGCGAGATCGCCGAGCTGCTCAACACTTATCTCGAAGACGCGTGCGCTCCCATCCTCGCCTGCGGCGGGCGGGTGCTTAAATTCATCGGCGACGGCGTGATGGCGCTGTTCGAACCCGGCCACGACGGCAAAGGCGAATCCCACGCGCGGCGCGCAGTACGGGCGGGCCTCGCGATGCAGCTCGCGGCGCACCGCTTCCGCGACTGGGTCAACCTACACCATGCTTCGCGAGGCCTGCCCGAATTCGCCATCGGCGTCGGGGTTCACACGGGAGAAGTGCTGCTGTGCCATGTCGGCGCTCCGGGCCAGGGCGAGCTCACCGCCATCGGCGACAGCGTCAATATCGCCTCACGCCTGGAGGGAAAGACCAAGGAGCTCGGCTGGGCCTTGATCGCAAGCGAGGCTACCGTGACCGCCGCGGGCCCCGAGATAAAGACCGGCGCGCGCCAGAAGGTGCAACTGCGCGGACGGAGCATGGCCACCGAGGCCTTCGAGATCATCGGCATCGGCGCCGCCGGGAACGCCGAGGAGCCGGTGCAGATTCCGGAGGAAATGCGTCAGGCGCTTGCCGCCAACGCCCGCATAGCCGCCGATTCGGCCAAGGCGGCTCTGGGCCTCACGCTGCGCATGCTCACCGGCGAGATCGACGAGGTGCTCGGCCAAAAGCACTTGAGCATTCAAGGTTACCGGGTGGTTTCAAAGATCGGCTACGGCGGTTCTTCGGTCGTCTACCTTGCCGAGCGCGAGAGCGACGCGCAGCGGGTCGTGCTCAAGATCCTCAACGCCAGGCGCGGCGGTGAGGATACCCTGGTGCAGCGCTTCGTCCAGGAGTTCGACATCATCTCTTCGATCGATCACCCGAACGTGGTGAAGATCTACGACCGCGGTTTCGGGGAAGATCACGCCTACATCGCCATGGAGCATTTTCCCGGAGGCAGCCTCTCCGAGCTCATCGCCACCGGGCTTACCGGACGGCAGTCGCTGTCGCTGCTCGCGCAGGCGGCGAGCGCCTTGCGCGAAATCCACAACCGCGGCATCCTTCACCGCGACATCAAGCCCGCCAACCTCATGGCGCGCACCGACGGCACTATCGCCCTGGTCGATTTCGGCATCGCGAAGCGGCTCGGCGACGATCTTGGGCGCACCCGTCACGGCGAACTGTACGGAACGCCTTACTACGTATCTCCGGAGCAGATCGAAGGCAATCCGGCGACTGCGCAGTCGGACATCTATGCCCTGGGAATCATCTTTTACGAAATGCTGATGCGCAAGCGCCCGTTCGACGCCGACTCGGTTTCCGAGCTGATTGCGCTACACGTTCAGGCGCCGCGACCCAAGCTCCCGATCACTCTCGCCGAATACCAGACGCTGCTGGACGGGATGCTTGCCGTCGACCCGCGCGAACGCTTCAAGAGCGCGGAGGGATTGCTTGAAGGAATCGACGAGGTCTGGACGCAGCAGGCCCTGCGGGCCCTGAAGAAGGACCGTTGAGAGTTGGGAGTTGAGCGCCTGGATTCGAAAGCTCCCAGTAAAATCGCTCTCAACCCTGAACCCTCGACTCCCGGTCCGGGTTACCGCAGCCCGAGCACGTCCTGCATGTCGAACAAGCCGCGGTCCTTGCCCTTGAGGAATCGCGCAGCCCGCAGCGCGCCGAGCGCATAGCTCGCGCGGCTGCCTGAGCGCACGGTGATCTCGACGCGCTCGCCCTCCCCCGCGAACATCACGGTGTGCTCCCCGACGATGTCGCCCCCGCGGATTGCGTGGAACCCGATCGCCCTGGAGTCACGCTCGCCGGTGTCCCCCTTGCGACCGTGGACCGCGTCGCGCGTCGCATCCCTGCCGAGCGCCCGCGCGACGATCTCGCCGAATCTGAGCGCGGTGCCCGAAGGAGCGTCGACCTTGTGCCGATGGTGCGCCTCGATGATCTCCACGTCGTAGCCGTCACCGAGAACTTTCGCGGCGGTGTCGGCGAGCTTGAACGCGACGTTCACGCCCACGGCCATGTTCGGCGCGAGCAGGATAGCAATCTTGCCGGCCGCCGCGGCGATGCGTTCCCTTTGCTGTGCGGAAAAGCCGGTCGTGCCGATCACCATGCGCGCACCCGTTTTCAGACATTGTTCCAAATGGACGAGCGTACCTTCGGGACGCGTGAAATCGATCAGGCAATCGGCTCCCGCGATTCCGGCGCGGAAATCGGAAATGACCTTGATGCCGCATGGATGCCCGACCAGCTCCCCGGCATCTTTGCCGACGGCGGGGCTCCCCGGGAGATCGAGCGCTGCCACGAGCTTCAGGTCTCCCGACTTCAACACCATCTCTATCAGAGCGCGGCCCATTCGGCCGCCTGCGCCGGCGATGGCGAGCCTCATTGCTCGATCTTTCGCGTGGACGCATCGCCGACGGCGGCCGCAACGACATCCCCTTCCACGCGCTTCAGCTTGCCGGCCTCGAAAAACACCGCGATGCGGCGACTTTCGGTCTCGCCGCCATTGGCGCGTTGGCGAACGAAAACGTAGTCCCAGCGCTCCGCGTGAAATATGTCGCTTACGAGCGGCGTCCCGAGAACGAAGCGCACCTGGTCGCGGGTCAACCCGGGCTTCAGCTGCGCCACCATTTCCTGGGTCACGTAATTGCCCTGCTGGATCTCGATGCGGTAGGGCGTAATGCCGCAGGCCGCAGCCGCGAACGGGAGCGCGAGAAGAGGCATTCTTTTCACGTCGGTGCGTTGTTGAGCAGGGACAAAAACGCTATATCATAGCGGAAACGGGACGCCTTCCCGGGTCCGTTCTCGATGACCAACGTTCACGACCTGAAAACCATCGGCCTGAAGGCTACCGGTCCGCGACTGCGCATCTTGAAGCTGTTCGAGGAGAGCAAGGTGCGCCATCTCTCGGCGGAGGACGTCTACCGCGTACTGATGAACGAGGGACTGGATATCGGCCTGGCCACCGTGTACCGGGTTCTCACCCAGTTCGAGCACGCGGGAATTCTCGAGCGCCACCATTTCGAGTCCGGCAAGGCGGTCTTCGAGCTGAACGAGGGCAGCCATCATGATCACCTCGTTTGCATCCAGTGCGGCCGCGTCGAGGAGTTCTACGACGCCGAGATCGAGAAGCGCCAAGTCCGGGTGGCCAAGGAGCGCGGGTTTGCGATCCGCGAACACTCTCTGCACCTCTACGCCGATTGCACCAAGCCGAATTGCCCGTACAAGACGGGCGGGTCGGCCGAATGATAAAGGGGAAATCATGGGACTGAAGCTGAAATTCAACTTGATGCTGCTGGTGGTATTCGTCCTGGGGTTCGCCATCTCAGGCTACTTTTCCTACAACCTGCTCCATAAGAACGCGCGCGATGAAGTCCTGCGCAACGCCGGCGTCATGATGGAGGCGGCGTTGTCGATGCGCCAATACACGGTGGGCCAGGTGCGCGACAAGCTGGCGCAAAAGGAGGACGAGTTCCTGCCGCAAGGAGTACCGGCCTTTGCCGCCACCGAGATGATGAACCAGCTGCGCAAGAAATATCCCGATTACGCCTACAAGGAGGCGGCGCTCAATCCGACCAACCCGCGCGATCGCGCCGTGGGCTGGGAAGCGGACGTCGTCAACGAGTTCCGCAAGAATTCCGGGCGCCTCGAGATTTCGGGAATCCGGCCGACGCCCGCGGGCCTGTCGCTGTTTCTGGCACGGCCGTTCCAGATCAAGGACTCGGCCTGCCTTGCCTGCCACGACAGACCTGAATTGGCGCCGGTGTCGATGGTCAAGCTCTACGGTCCCGACAACGGCTTCGGCTGGCAGCTGAACGAAGTCATCGGCGCGCAGATGGTTTCGGTGCCGATGTCCCTGCCGGTCGAGAACGCGAACCGGGCCTTCTATACCTTCATGGTGTCGCTTGCCGGCGTCTTCGCCGCCCTGTTTATCATCCTGAACCTGATGCTGTCTTTCCTCATTGTGCGGCCGATCAAGAGAGTGTCCGCCGCCGCCGACCGGCTGAGCGTCGGCCGGACCAGCACTGCCGACGAGGCGCACCTCGAGCTCCCCGAGTCGGGCAAGGACGAAGTCGCGATGCTGGCGAGGTCGTTCAATCGCATGCGCCGCAGCCTGGAAAACGCGATCAAAGTGATGGATCGCAAATAGCTTCGCCTCGGGCGGCCGGAATCGCCCTGTGGACATGATTCTCTGGCGTCACGCCGACGCCGAAAACGGCAGTCCCGACTCGGCGCGCAAGCTCACCGAGCGCGGCCGGCAGCAGGCGGCGCGCGCCGCTGCCTGGCTGAAGCCGCATTTGCACAAGCAGCGTTACGAAATCCTCGTCAGTCCCGCCACGCGGGCCCAGCAAACAGCCTTGGAGCTCGGATTGCCTTTTTCCACCTCTGCGGCGGCGGGTGTCGACGCGCACGCAGGAGACATAATCGCCGCAGCCCATTGGTCGGGAAATTCAGGCGCGGTCGTCATCGTCGGACATCAGCCGACTCTGGGCCGCGTCGCCGCAAAGCTGCTCTCGGGCGCGGAGGCGGACTGGGACATCGGCAAGGGAGCGCTGTGGTGGATCCGCGAAGGCGCGGACAGGACAACTTTGATCGCGGTCTTCGATCCCGAATTCGCCTAGGGCGCTGTGCGCCTGCGCCCTATCCCGCGTTCGGGGCCAACGTCCCGATCGCGGTGCGTTCTGCCTCAAAACCCGTAGTGCAAGCGCGCTGATGCGACGGTGACCGGACCCCGGTCGGCATTGTAGCCGGGATTGAAAATCCGCTGGAGGTCGGCCGAAATCCAGGTTTCCTTGGCGACGTTGAGGCTGTAATAGGCCTCGAAGATAGTTTCAGGCCGGTAACGAAGAGCGCCGTCGCCGAGGAAAAACCCGAGGCCGCCCGCCGCCAGATAGTCCCGGTGCGGGGAGGAAAGCCCGTTTCTCACGAAGCCTATACCCAGGGAATCGGCCGCGCGGCCCCACGCTGAACCTTTCACCGTCGTCCCTGCGGAAACGGACCGGTCGATCTCGGTGAACGCAAACTCCTCGGCTTCGCCGTTATTCCAGCTGGCACGCGAGAATATCCCGGTCGTCGCCGACAAGTTCTGCTCCAGGTTTACGCCAAAACCGTACTTCACCCTTTCCCTGCGCGTGGCTGTGATATCGGGAGCGGCGCCCGCCTGGGCGTCCGTGATCGCGTCGCGATATCCGCCCATGTTGGCCTGGTTGCGGTAGGCGAGCAGCCGCAACTTCCCCGCCTGGCCGCCGATCTCGTGCGAGCGCTCGATTTCGATCTGGTCGCCGAAGCTGGCAAAGATACGCGGGTTCAGGGGCAGACCGTTCGATTCCCTGGGCATCATGAACCGGCCCGCGCGCAGCGCCCAACCGTCTTGAAAGTATTCGACGGCGAACCCCCACGAATAGCCGCGCGCGTCGGCCGCGTAATCGTAGGCTCCGTGCGTCATGAGCGACCAGTTCAGGAACTGCGTGCGCGGGTCGTGGCTGAACGCGTTGTCGTCAAAGAGATCCAGCACCGAAAGGTTGCCCGCGGTGAGGACAACGCGGCGCCGGTCGACGCCGCCAGCGAGCTGGTTTGCCTCGGACTCCAGCGTTTCCATGCCGCCGCCCAAGCCCCAGGTCTGGCGCACAAACAGGCGCGCACGATAAAGGGTGGGGTTGGGACCCGAGGTACGCACGATCTCGCCGTTGGTGAACCCGCCCAGGCCGGTCAGCCGGGACAAGGGCACGCCCTGGGTGATTTCGGGATCAAAGTAGAGTTCGCCTCCGGTCCAGGTCTGGGCGCCGAATGCCGCGGTCGCGGTAAACGAGTAGCTCTTCTCCCGATCGGTGGAGAGGCTGTTGGGACCGGAATAGGCGGCGCCGAAAGGATATTTTCGCTGCCACACGTAAGTCGTCTGGAACTTTGCGCCGAACGGTTCGTCCGGAACATCCTGGGCGTGGACGACTGCCGGGAGCACGAGCAGACTCCAGACAAACGAGCTCCGTCGATTTCCGATCCACAGCACCGGGCGGATGCTAACAGCAAGGCCGGACTCCAACAACGCGCGTTTTGACACATTGAACCCGCCTCAATACCATCGCGCGCGGTGCCCGCAGCCCTGCGCCTGGCTATCCCCCTCTGCTGAGCTCGCCGACCAGCCAGATCAGCGCAACCCCGAGGGCGATCAGGACGACTTGCTGCGCCGTGGCGCGCAGCTCCGGGCGCCTGTGCAGACCCGGGATCAGGTCGGCGACCGCGACGTAGATCATGCTCGCGGCGGCGAGGGCGAGCACGCTCCCGATCCACCGCTGCGCCGCCTGCAATGCAAAATACGCCAGCAGCGCCCCGACCAGCATGGCGAGACTCGAGAGCAGGTTGAGCGCGAACGCCTCGAGCTTGCTGTAGCCCGAGTGCAGCAGGATGACGAAATCGCCGATCTCCTGCGGGATTTCATGGGCGACGATCGCCACCGCGGTGACCACGCCGAGCTCGGTGCTCTCCAGAAACGCCGCGGCGATGAGGATGCCGTCGACGAAATTGTGGAAGCTGTCGCCGATGACGATCATCAGGCCGCTGCGGCCGTGATCGCCCGGATCGGCGTGCTGGTCGTGCGCCTCGCAGTCCTCGACGTGGCAGTGGCGCCACAGCACGAGCTTCTCCAGCACGAAGAAGCCGAGGATGCCGCCTAGCACGGTTGCGAAAAGCGCTTGAACGCTGCCGGCGGCGCCGAACGCGTGCGGAAGAATCTCGAGGAATGCCGCACCGAGCAGAGCACCGATCGCAAAACTGACGAGCGTCGGCACCCAGCTCGCCGGCGCCGACAGCGCAAACAGCGCCGCGACCACGATGCTGATGACCCCGCCCGCCACGCTCGCCGCGGAGATCCAGGCCAGGGTCGGCATCGCCTAGGCTTCCTCCAACCAGATCAGGCTCGCCATTCTGCCCGTGATCCCATCGCGGCGGAAGGAGAAAAACCTTGATTCGCTCAGGGTACAGAATCCGCCGCCGTGGACCTCGCGGACACCCGCCGCAGCGAGCCGTTGTCGCGCAAGCGCACAGAGGTCTGCGAGAAATTTTCCATTCTGTCGCGGCACGAACGCAGGTTCCATATCGGGATGCGCGCGCACGAATGCGCTCCGGACATCCTCTCCCACTTCGTAGACTTTGGGGCCGATGCCCGGCCCCATGTAGGCCATCAGACTTTCCGGCGGCGCCGGCATCTCACGCACCACGTTCTCGATGATTCCGGCCGCGAGCCCGCGCCAGCCGGCATGCGCGATGCCGACGCTCTTGCCGGCGCGGTCGCAGAGCAGGACCGGAAGGCAATCGGCGGTGAGCGCCGTGCAAACGATTCCTTCTGAGCGCGTCACGGCCCCGTCAGCTTCAATCTCCGGAGACGCGCGAGTCAGCTCGGCCACCGTGCTACCGTGGAGCTGCCGCATCCACGCCGGCTCTGCGGGCAGGCAGGCCCTAAGAATGGCCCGGTTGCGGGCCACATGCTCAGGGTCGTCGCCGACTTTCGCGCCGAGGTTCAGGCTTGCGTACCTTCCGGAGCTCACTCCGCCCGCGCGCGTGGTGACGAGCGCGCGCACCGGTTCGGGCGCCGGCCAATCGGGAATGATCCATTCCGGATGGAGTGCGCCGCTCACCCGAGCGCATCCAAAAGGGCCCGAAGGTCCTCGGGCAACGGTGCCTCGAAGCGCGTGCGCGCGCCGGAAACCGGATGCGAAAACTCCAGCCCCGCGGCGTGCAGCGCCTGTCGGCGAGCTTCCGCGCCCTGCGCTTTGCGCAAGCGCTTGTCGCGATAGACAGGCTCGCCAAGCAAGGGATGACCCAGCGATTGCATGTGAACTCGGATTTGATGGGTCCTCCCGGTCGCCAGACTGCATTCGAGCAGCGTGGCGCTCGCGAACCTCTTCAGAACTCTGTACCGCGTCAGGGCCGGCTTGCCGCCGCTCACCACGGCCATGCGCGTGCGGCTGCGGGGGTCGCGCCCCAACGGCGCGGCGATTTCTCCGCCGGCTTTTACCACGCCGTGTACCACCGCGAGATACTCCCGCTTCACCGTTCGCGCCTGGAGCTGCCGCACCAGGTCGGTCTGTGCCTGCAGCGTCTTGGCGACGACGAGCAGGCCGCTCGTGTCCTTGTCGAGCCGATGTACGATGCCGGCCCGCGGAATCCCGGCAAGCTGGGGCGAACGATGCAGGAGCGCGTTCAGCAGCGTGCCCCGCCAGTTGCCGCTGCCCGGATGAACGACCAGCCCCGCCGGCTTGTTGATCACCAGCACCGCCTCATCCTCATGGACAATCTCAAGCGGGATCGGCTCCGCGCCGTGCGCCAGGTCCGCCGGACCGGGCCGCCGCTGGATTTCGACGCATTCCCCGCCCCAGATCTTCTGCTTCGGCTTTGCGGCACGAGCGTCGAGACGGACATTTCCTTCGCGCAACCAGGCTTGCAGGCGGCTGCGCGAGTGCTCGGGAAACATTCGCGCGAGTGCCTGGTCCAAACGCAGGCCAGCCAGGGCCTTCGGTATGCGTCTGGTAACCTGTACCACGCTATAATTACCCGCGCGAAACACGTCATCAGCCATGAAACGACGTAGTGTAGCTTTAATCGCGCTGCTGCTGGCGGCCTGCGGGCTCGGTGACAAGCTCGATCCCACGGTCGGCTGGTCGGCGGAAAAGCTCTATCGCGAAGCGAAAGAGTCGCTGGACGGCGGACAGTACGATCTCGCGATCAAGCACTACGAAACCCTCGAATCGCGCTTTCCCTACGGCCGATTCGCGCAGCAGGCGCAGCTCGAGGTCGCGTACGCCTACTACAAGCAAAACGAACAGGCTTCTGCGGTTGCGGCGATCGACCGCTTCGTCAAGCTGCACCCGAACCACCCGAACGTCGATTACGCGTACTACCTGAAAGGTCTAGCTTATTTCAACGGGGATCTCGGATTGTTCGGCAATATATCTCGGCAGGATCCGAGCGAGCGCGATCCGAAATCCGCCCGCGATTCGTTCGACGCGTTCAAGGGGCTGGTGCAGCGCTTTCCGGAAAGCAAATACACGCCGGACGCACTCGCGCGCATGAAATATCTCGTGAACGCGCTCGCCTCGCACGAGGTCCACGTGGCCCGCTATTATATGAAGCGCGGCGCTTATGTCGCCGCGGCGAACCGTGCGCAGTACGCTGTTCAGAACTATCCGGAGGCGCCGGCCATGGAGGAGGCGTTGCTCATCATGGTCCGGGCCTACGATGCGCTTGGCATGCCTGTCCTGCGCGACGACACTGAAAGAGTGCTGAGGAAGAATTTCCCCGACAGCGTCCATCTGAAGGGCATGGTCAGCCGGCTCGACCGCTGAGCCCTCCCACAATAGTCGCCCGGCCTGGAATGTTCATTTGACGGCCGCGGACCGGGTCGCCGGCTCCTGCGCGGCGGCAGCGAATCGAAGAGCCTTGTCGAGATCGCGCGCGAGCTTCATCGGCGGCAGGCTGGAGAGGATGCGCCGGCCGTAAGGTTTCGAGAACAGCCGCGGGTCGCAAATCATCAATACACCGCGGTCGTTCTCGTCGCGGATCAGCCGCCCCGCGCCTTGCTTCAGGGCGATCACTGCCTGCGGCAATTGATAATCAAGAAAGGCGTTGCGGCCTTCGCGCTCGAGGAGCTCCAGCCGCGCGGCCAGCACCGGGTCATCGGGCGGTGCGAACGGAAGTTTGTCGATGACGACCACCGACAAGGCCTCTCCACGCACGTCCACGCCTTCCCAGAAGCTCGCGCTTCCGACCAGCACGGCGTTGCCGAGCCGCCGAAACCTCTCGAGCAGTTCCGTGCGCGAGCCCTCGCCCTGAAGCAGCAGCGGCAGCTCGAGACTATCCCGACGAAATTCCTCGTGCAGCAGCTCATGTGCCAGGCGCATTGCGCGCAGCGTGGTAAATAACAGGAACGCGCGCCCGCCGCTCGCGCGGATGACGGGAAACGCGGCGGCGATCACGGCGCGGGTGTGGTCGATGCTGTTCGGGTCGGGCAGATTCTCCGGAATATAGAGCACGGCGTGGGCGGCGTAATCGAAAGGGCTGTCCCAGCATGCCGAGCGTGCCTGGTCCAATCCCATTTCGCCAACGTAATGGCTGAAATCCCCGCTTACGGCGAGCGTCGCGGAGGTGAAGATCCAGGCGCGCGGATGGCCGTCGAGCTGTCTGCGGAAAATATCGGCGACGGAAAGCGGCGTGGCATGCAGGTGCAGCGAATGGCTGAACACTTCAACCCAGCGAACCCGGTCGTCGCGGCTGTCGTCGCTCCAGCGCCCGAGCCTCGCCTGTGTTTCCTGCGCGCGCTCGGCGCAGCGGCCAAGACCTTCGCTGCGCTCGGCGAGCGGCTCGAGCGCTGCGCACAGGGACTGGATGGCGGACTCCAGCGCCGCGAACGCCGCGGCGAAGCCGCGCTTCGAGGCGAGCGAAGGCGAGGAAAAGCGCGCGTTGTCGTTGGGCAAAGACAGGCGCAGATCGCGCGTCGCCTTGTCCAGTGCCGCGCAGAGCTGCGGCATCGCCGGCACGTCCTTTGCGCTCGCGAGCGCCTCCACGCGAATATCCCGGGCAAGTTCGATCAACTGGCCGGTGGAAACGCGCTCGCCGAAAAAAAGCGTCGCCGTTTCCGGCAGCTGGTGCGCCTCGTCGAAAATTACGGTATTGCACGCGGGCAACAGTTCCGCCATGCCCTCGTCCTTGAGCATGACGTCGGCGAAGAATAAATGGTGGTTGACGACTACCACGTCGGCAGCCAGCGCCTCCCGCCGCGCCGCCATCACGAAACAATCGCGATACTTTGCGCAGGACTGCCCCAGGCAGTTTTCGCGCGTCGAGGTCGCGAGGCTCCACGCGGGTGCATCCTCCGGTACCTCCCCGAATTCGCTCTTGTCTCCGCTGCGGCTGACGCGCGCGAAGCGCGCGATACGCTGCAGGTGAGCGGCGTCCTCGCTGCCCTGCACTTGCCCCTCCGAGAGGTTGCGCTCCAGATAATAGCGGCAAACGTAGTTGGCGCGTCCCTTGAGCAAGGCCGTGGTCACCGGTAAATTGAGGGCTTCGCGCACCATCGGCAGGTCGCGATGGTAGAGCTGGTCCTGCAGCGTCTTGGTGCCGGTAGAAACGATGACCTTGCCGCCCGAGAGCAGGGCCGGAACAAGATAGGCGACTGTCTTTCCGGTGCCCGTCCCCGCTTCGCACACGAGCACGGCGTTGTGACGGATCGCTTCCGCGACGCGCGCCGCCATCTCGAGCTGTTGCGACCGAACGCGGTAGTCGGGAATTTTCCTGGAAAGCAGCCCGTCCCGGGCGAAAACCGCTTCAAGCGGTTCGAGCATCGCGGAGGCGGCGCTAGCTGACTTTTTCAACCTTGACCCTTGCGTCTCGTGACGACCACTATAGTCCTGGCGCAGCGTTCCCGGCGGAGGGACCGAACTATTTTGCACCGGGTGCGGCGTGGTCCGCTTTACAAGGGCAACCCAATGGACTAGATTACTTCAATTATGAAATACAACTTGCTGTTTATCTGCGTTTTTATTCTTGTTGGTTGTGCCTCGGCACCCTCCAAGCCGCCGCCTCCCCGCAACCCCGAAATGGTATTTCAGGCGCTTGCGGCCGCGGGCGTGCCCTATCGACGCGGCGGCGAATCGCCCGCGAGCGGATTTGACTGCAGCGGTCTGGTCGCGCACGTCTACAGCGAGGCGTTCGGAGTACGCCTGCCGCACAACGCCCGGGCGCAAGCCAAGTTCGGGTACAGGATAAGCCTGGCCGAACTCGCGCCCGGCGACCTCGTGTTCTATAACACCGAGCGACCCTTCTCTCACGTTGGAATCTATCTCGGAGACAATCGCTTCATTCACGCGCCGAAGCCCGGCGCGGCAGTGCGCATTGAAGACATGCGCGGGGCTTATTGGGCCAGGCGCTTCGAGGGCGCGCGCCGCATCCCCGTGCCCGAGTAACCGACTAACCCGCTGGGCTGAGTCAGCCGGTCTGAAGCTCGAAGATCACCGGAACATCCACGGTAAACTCGCGCCCGCGCAGGGCCGCGGGAATTTGCGCCAGAGTTTTCCCCCTCTTCACCATGTCCAGCGCCTGGTCGTCGAGGATCTGATAGCGGCTGGAAATCTTGATGCTCGCGCTCTTGATCGTTCCGTTTGCGCCGATCACGAGCCGGATCTCGACCCTGCCCTGCCAACCCCTTTCCATCGCCTGCGGCGGGTAGCGCCTGTAGCGCCTGGCCGCATCGATGAGGGCAGCCCGGTACTTTGCGAGCAAGCTGGCGTCGGCGACGTCGTTCGAGAAGTCGACGCCGGGAGACACCTCGGCAGGCGCCGTCTGTGCAGGCACTAGCGGCGCCGGGGGCGCCGCATTCGCGGTCTGGGCCGGATCGCCCGGCGTCTGGGGTACAACCGGTGGCTGCGGAATCGGTTGCGCGGCTTGCAAGGGCTGGGTCAGTGCCGGCTGCGGTGTGTCGGGCCGGATTTTCTGCGGCGGTGCCTCGGGGGGTCGGTACGCGGTCTGCTCGATCGCGGGAGCCGCCTCCGGCCGCGCCGGCCTCGGCGCGAAACTCGCAGTCAGCATCTTGGGGCCGCCTGAAGGCACGCGCGCCCGGAATTCTGGAAACGAGAACAGCACCGACGCATGCAGCGCGATTGAAACGCAGAGGCACGCGAGCAACGCCCGGTTCTGGGAACCGGCGCTGAAAAGGGCAGCGGTACTGGTTGAAATCGGCATTGCAACAAATATATCACCGACGTGCGCGCCCGCGCCGACGACCTCGCGCCCCCGTCCAGATCGACGCGCGCATCGGATGGTAAAATCGTCGTCGCGGAGAGGTACCGAAGCGGTCATAACGGCGCTGACTCGAAATCAGATGGTCGGGTTTCCCGGCACGTGGGTTCGAATCCCACCCTCTCCGCCACGCAGTCTGCCGCTTTTCTTCTCTTTCTCCGGTAACTGCTGAAGGTCGCGAGGTTTCAGGCGCTTGCCGCGCAATGTCCGGCCACGACCGGCAGCAAACTCCGGGCGGAACGGCTCAGTGTCGTGTCACGGGGTTCGCTTTCTCTGAATGGCAATTTCGGATGCCGGTCAGGAATTGGGCTGCCGTGACGCGCCCGCGCGGTGTTATGTCCCGCATTTGCGGTATCTGGCAGACCGATCTCCGATCTGCGGAGAATCGGGGCTCGGAGAAGACAGACTTGCGGCCGGATTAGCCTGTCACGACGCCGAGAAGCCCAGGACCCGGCGTTGCTCGGTCCAGTCGCTTGGCAGGCGATAGAGGAGCTTCTGCAGGGTGAGCTCGGGCGGCTGACGTCCTTCGAGGAGCGCCTCCACGATGTCAGGGGTAAGGAACGCGCAGCGCACGACGCGGCTCACATAGCGCTCATCACAGCCGGTTTCCGCTGCGATCGAGTGGCACGATGCCTGCCCCGTCAAGAGCCGTTCATACCAGTCCTGGGCCCGCGTCAGAGCACGAATGAGGTTGGGATTCGGTTGTGCGGACCTTCCATGGGGCGAGCCGGCCGGTACGATCAATCGCACTTCGCCCCCGACGCGCCTAAACTGCGCTTCAATCGTCAGGGGAAAGAGATCCTCCTCCGCGTGCGTGTCGGAAGAAGGCTGGCGAATATCCTGCACGATGGTCAGGGGATCTGCCGCGCCAATTAGCGCCGCCCTCAATTTGAGCCGGTCGAGAAGGATTTCGATTGCTCCTCCTCGTACCGTGATTCGCGCGACGATCGCGAGGAGCTCTGCCCGCGCTTGGGCGGGAGTCCACTTGCTCGACTGGTTCGAGCAGCTCTTTGCATTTCCAACGAGGGCCTGCGTTGTTGCATTATCGGAGGGCATGGCTAGCGCATTGAGCAATTCCTCGGGGTTGCCCAGGAACGTTTGCAGCCGTCGCAGAACCAGGTCTTCTATGTCGTGAGCTGGAATGCGCTTGGCGCAACCCGCTTGATCACCGCGGTGTTGAATGAGCGCCTGCGAGACGTAGTAGCGGTAGCGCTTGCCGTCCTTGACCGCGTGCGAAGGGGTGAGGCGGTTGCCCTGCTCCTCGTAGAGCAGTCCTGCCAATAGGCTCGGGGCTTTTGACTTCACCCCAGCTCGCCTGGCTTGCCCATTGGCATGCAGCCGAGCCTGGACCTCGTCCCATAATTCCAGCGAAACGATGGCGTCGTGCTCTCCTGCATGGACTTGGCCCCGGTGGGCGATCTGCCCGAGGTACAGGCGGTTCTTGAGCACCGTATAGAGCGCGCCTCGCGAGAAAGGCGTGCCGCCTGTTCTTTGGCCGCTTGCGCTGAGTCTCACCTTGCTGGTGATGCCCTGGGAATCGAGTTCTGCCTTAAGCTTGGCGACACAGCCAAGCTCCACGTAGCGGCGGAAGATGTTGCGCACCAGCTCAGCCTCGGCGTCGTTGACGATGAGCCGCCGGTCCTTGTGGTCATAGCCCAAGGGAACGCACCCGCCCATCCACATGCCCTTACGCTTGGAGGCGGCGATCTTGTCGCGGATGCGCTCACCGGTCAGCTCGCGCTCGAACTGGGCGAAGGAGAGCAACACGTTGAGCGTCAGCCGCCCCATGGAGGTGGAAGTATTGAACTGCTGGGTGACTGAAACGAACCCCACGCCCCTCGCATCGAAACGCTCGACGATCTTGGCGAAGTCGGCAAGGGACCGCGTGAGGCGGTCCACCTTGTAGACCACCACCACGTCGACGCCGCCCGCGTCGATGTCGGCAAGGAGTTCTTTGAGCCCCGGGCGCTCCAAGGTGCCCCCCGAATAACCTCCGTCATCGTAGGGGGCGTCGAGGACCTTCCACCCTTCGTGGCGTTGGCTCTGAATGTAAGCGACGCAGGCTTCGCGCTGGGCGTCCAAGGAGTTGAACGACTGCTCGAGCCCCTCCTCCGAGGACTTGCGCGTGTAGATGGCGCACCGAAGCGTGCGGCGTTCAGGCGGCATGCGCCTCCTCCTCTCTTTTTGCCTGAGGACTCTTCAGGCCAAAGAAGAGCGGCCCGGACCAGCGCGTGCCCGTAATCAGTCGGGCGATCTCAGAGAGGCTTCGGTAACGACTTCCCCGATAGGTAAATCCCTCCTCGACAACGCTGACCTCGTGAGTGTCGCCGCGCCACTCGCGAATGAGCCGTGTGCCGGGTTTTAGGGACGGTGCATTGAAGGCGGGCGGTGCGGTGCTCGTCCGAAACTGCTCGGCAAGTTTCTTGAGACGCCTGCGGGTCGCGGCGCGCAGAGCGCCTTGGGCCGCCTCCTGGATCCGATAGGCAAGGGAGCGAATGAGCAATTCCCGCGGGAACCGGGCCGGCGGTGCGCGCCCGAAGGATTCCTTCCAGAGCCGGCACAACTCGGCGTAGCTCAACCGAGGAAGCGATTGAAGCTGCTTGGCGGTTTCTTGGGGCATGGGGCAAATCCTGTCCACCGGACCCCAATTGCCGCTCTTCGTGGGCGTGAGATCAAGCCCTCGTGTGCGAGGCCCGAGAGCCGATCAATTTTAGGCGAAATGGCCCCTAGAACAGCCGCTGAAACCCCAACCTCCCACCCTATTGCGTAGCCACTGCCCGATTTCGCGTCATAAGAGGGCAGGAAATCGAGCGTCGGGTGCCTAATTCAAACCTGCGACCAACGGATTAAAGTGGAACAAGGGTGGCTGGAAGCCGTGCCCAAAATTCCAAAAGTTTGAGAACGCTTTTGACTTGCTTAAATGACAACGAACCGCCGCTGAACGCCCTGAAGAGCAGAACGCGCGGCCCCGTCCGCTCTGGGTGGAGGGGTTAGGTAATCACTGAGTCCTAAATGAAGGCGCGTTTTACGGCGAACACGGCGCACGCGGTCAGAAGGGCCGTGAGAAATGCGGTCACGAATTCAATTGCGAAAAACGTGGACGTTGGCGAACCAAACAAAAGCCTGCGACCATGCTCTCGAAACTGACCAACGGTGGCAATTACCCGAGGTCGTTGAACGATGGAAACGTACACGCAGTAAACTACTGGCCAAGCCGCAGCAGAGATCAAGAGTTCCTGCCACGAGGAATTTGCGTACCCAATTAGGGCGCCTGCTAGAAAATTCGGAATCGGAATCATCAGGTAAGCGTCGATCACGGACCAGCCGTTAGGTTGCGCGCCTGCGTCGTGGTGGATACCTGCGCGATCATGACCCGGGCTGCCACGGGGCCGGTCGGCGAACTGCACGAGCGTATGCCCGTAATTCTTCCCGACGAGGTTTGCACCGAGTGGTGACCCTGGGATGACTGATGCCGAAAGGGTGCGCGCGATTATTCAGGACTACGCCCAAGACGACTTTGCGATTTTCCCCGTGCGAGCCGTCGGACTTACGCGAGAGGACGAGAAGGACTAAGCTAATTTTTTATTTGGCCCTTGATGCAATGGCCAGAAAGACCACGAGACCCGCTAGCAGCAATGCCACAATCGCCTGAGTGCTCTTGGGAACGCCTGAAGTAAGCCATTCGGCGAACGTCTCACAATTCCAATTCAGAGCATCGTATCTGCGTGGATTGCGTTTCAGTTCTTCCAAGCGAGCACGCACGATATGCGCCATGTTCCACGGGATTTCGCGCACGCATGCCACTTGGGCGGCCTCTGCAAATCCCTCATAAGTCGTAACGCGAAGGTCAACACCAGGCGCGTAGTCATACACGCGGCCGTCCGGAAAATGGACGCCCCAATGCGTACCGATACCATTCTTCTTCGGTCGCGTCAGTACCATAATCGGATCGAATATCATGGGTTAAGACTTCAACGTAAAGTCAGTCGGGCGAGTTGCGAAAATGGTAGTTGGTTTGCCCTCGTGATTTATGTAAGTAAGGCTGAAATTGCCAGTGGCGGGGTTGCCCGTGATTACGGGCCATGTGTCGCCGCCTATAACGGAGGATGAACTAGGAGCAACGAGCCTATTTACTTGCTCCGGCTGCGGGGTTCGCTCCGGTTCCGGGTGCCCGTGGTCCTGATAAAACAGGATCGATTGATGCTGTCCACTCGGCGTCTGCAGCGCGTGGACAGCGCACATTCCGCCCACAGCGATGGCGCAGGCGCCGCACGTTACGATTTTCAAAGGCGAGGCTGAGTAAAACACGCGGACCGTCAACCGATGAAACTATCGCTCTTGATGCGGTTTCCGAGCCAATGCCTTGGCTGAAGGTTTCCGATATCGTCCGAGCCCCCGCGGGACTTCGGAACTATGTGATCCTTCTCCCAGCCGTACAGCGTTTGCTTGCCGTGTTCCTCGTAGCGAATCCACCAGCCGTCAACGTCTGCCCGGACCACGTTCGGATCCTGGCCCGGGATGATGATCCCATTGTTCCAAACTTCGCGCTTCTCCCGCTCGGCAGTGAGATATTCTGAGGGCAGACTCGGTATTAGACCGTCTAACCATCGCAACGGAGATAGGAATCCCAACGCGCGATCGACCGTGGTTTGACTGAGTGCGTTAGGTTTGCCCGGTGCGAGCTGATTCAATAGGTCTGACAGGGAATACCGATTGAGTAGCGCTTCTACGATGCCGCGTTGACGTTCGTCCATGTGCAAAATCCTCTGCGTGCGGGCTGTCTCGGCGCCCCTTCCGCCTCCGTTGTGACCGCACAATTTGTACTCCGAGTGAAGCGAAAACGCAAGATGATGTATTTTCAATGAGGGTCGTATTGAGGGTCTTAGCTTGGCGTCCCCAAGGGGGTTTGCACGCTATATTTCATGCATCCCCCTCCCCTGCGAGGGGTGGCTGCAGGCTGCTTGACGCAGGGCTCCTCGCCGCCGACAAGGGGCTGCACTGGAACGCAATACTTTCGATCAGTATCGCAGCGGACTTCCAATGTGGGGGCGACGAACGGCTGGATTCGGCCGAGGCTGTGTGAAAACTCCAACCGCTCGAGTTTTTGGGAGTTGCAAAATGTCTCCCGAAGCGCCGATCGCTCCGCTGCGCACCCCCCGGAGGGGCGCAATGGGAGCGGGTTAGTGGTAAATTGGGTGGGGGGAGGCGCAATGGCCGAGGAATACGTGCCCTCGCCCTTACCCCCGTCAGGTCCGGGGCGGCCGCGGCATGTTGGTCGGCGCGTCCAGCCCTACCCCGACCATGTGCCCGAACAGCTCGGTGAGCTGGCGGCGATCGGCCTCCGGCAGCGGCGGCTTGAGGATCGAGGCGATGTTGGTGCGCAGGTGCTCCTGGCTACCGGTGCCGAACAGGACCACGTCGACCCCGGGTTCGTGGCGCACGAAGCGGTAGGCCGCGTCCTGCAGACTGGTGGCGCCGCCCTCGTGGAGGAGGAAATCGAGCGGATCCTCCTTGTCGGCCAGCGATTGCGGCACCTGTCCCGCCGCCACCAGCTCCCGCATCGTCGCACCCAGCCGGCCCGGCTGAGAAAAGATGTTGCGCACCGCGAACATCAGCAGCGTGCCGACCCGATGCCGCAAGGTCAGCGGAAAAACTCGGTCGCGGGCATTCTGGTGCATCATCGAGAAGCCAACCATGACGACGTCCCATACGCCGTCCTCGGCGGCGCGGCGCAGCGTGTCGTGCTGAAGGTCGTTCGGCGCGGTCTCGGTGATGCCGAGGTGGCGGAACTTGCCCTTCTCCTGCTCGCGGAGGAGGACAGGGGCGATGGCTTCGAGCGCGTGGGCGTAGTGGGCGGGCGGCACGCCGTGCAGTTGATAGACATCGACGTAGTCGGTATCAAGCTGGCGCAGCGAATTGTCGAGATTGGCGATGATGCTCGCCGGGGCGACCTCGCCGGCTCTGGCGCTGAACGGCGCCTTGGTGCAGATCACAATGCGGTCGCGCGGCAGCGATTTGACCGCCTTGCCGAGCACCGCCTCGGTGCCGTAGGCGGCGGCCGTGTCGAACAGGTTCACGCCCAGATCCGCCGCCTGGTGGATGATGGCGATGGCGTGGGCCTCGCTCTTGCCGGCGCTGAGCCCCAACCGGCTGAACCCGCCGCAACCGAGCCCAGCGACGCTGACCCTGAGCTCGGTGCGGCCGAGTGTAGTGTATTCCATTACGATATCTCCCAATAGCGAGCGCGCAGGTGCGAATGCGCGATTTGGCGTCGCGCGCGCAAGGCCGCCGCGCGATCCGGACGCAGCGTCGCGGCGCTCGTCCGCGACGCAATCCGCAAAGTCGTGCTCAAACCGCAGTCCGCAGGCCCGGTTGCGCTCTGGGACGGTAAGCCCAGGCGCTCGTCCGTCGAACTTGATAGCGTTCACGACGATCCCTGATGCGGCAGCGGGAGGCGGTCTTTGTCGATAGCGGGGCAGGGATCGCTCTTGCGCTGTCACGAGATCCGCTGCACGCGCAGGCGCGGGAGCAATGGAACCTGTTGCTCGCAGCCGGACCGAAGCTTCACACCTCCGTTCCGGTCGTCATCGAGACATTCACATTTCTCGATCGCGACGCCAACCGCGAAGTGGCGCTCGCGTGGAAAGAATCCGTCTCCAAACCCGGCACGGCAAGAACCCTCTCCTGCGAGCTGCGTGATCTGGAACACTCGTGGGAGTATTTCCGGCGCACGGATCTGCACAAACTCTCGGCCGTCGATGCCACCAGCTTTGCAATCATGAAGCGGTCGCGAATTCGGATCGCCTACACATTCGACCATCACTATGCCGTAGCCGGGTTCCGGCTGATGGCATGATAACGGGCGGGTCCGCCGCCCGCCCCGACTGCGGCATCAGGCGAGATGCTTGCGGAAGAAAGCGACCGTCCGCTCCCAGGCGAGCTTCGCCGCCGCCTCGTTGTAGCGCGGCGTCGAGTTGTTGTGAAAGCCGTGCTGGGTGCCGGGGTAGGTGTGCATCGCGTACGCGGCGCCTGCCCCCTTCAAGGCCTGCTCGTAGGCCGGCCACATCGCGTTGATCCGACTGCAATTCGGTCGCCTTGGCGACGGGCAGGCGCAGTCCAACGCCGTCGCCGCTGATGCACGCGAACATCCTGTCGCTGACGAAGTAGGCGTCGAGACCGTTGATCTTTCTTGCGCTGACGCCCGGGAGCTTGAAAAGCACAGCGTCGATCTGCGCTTTGCGGCTGGCCTTGGTGGTATCGGTGTTCAAAGGGATATCTGCCGTGAGGCCGGCCTTTACTCCGCCTTGATGTTCCCGGCCTTGACCACGGGGCCGTACTTCGCGATCTCGCGCCGAATCCACTCGGACACCTGCTCAGGAGTGTTGCCGAGCGGCTCGACGCCCATGGCGTCGAGCTTTTGCCGGATGTCGGGCAGCTTCACGATTCGCACGACCTCGGCGTTGAGCTTGGCGGCGATCTCGCGCGGCGCGCCTGCCGGGGCGAATATTCCGATCCACAGCACCATTTCGTAGCCGGGCACCGATTCGGCGACGGTGGGGACTTCGGGCATCGAACCCGAGCGCTTTATGGAGGTGACCCCGAGCGCCCTCACCTTCCCCGCTTTGATTTGGGGCACGAGAGGCGGCGTATCGACGATCGTCATGTGCACGTCGCCGGCGATCACCGCGGTGATCGAAGCGGCGCTGCCCTTGTAGGGAATGTGCCTCACGTCGGTTCCGGTCATCTGCTTGAACATTTCGGTCGCGACCTGGAACGCGGTCGAGCCCGAGCTGTAGTTGAGCTTGCCGGCATTCGCCTTGGCGTGCGCGACCAGCTCCGGCACCGAGTTCGCCGGCACTAAAGGGTTCACGATGAGCACCAGAGGAAACGACCCGACCATGCTGATCGGGACGAAGTCCTTGAGCGAATCGTAGGGGAGCTTCGTATACAGCACCGGGTTGACCGACATGCCGCTGGTGCCGTTGACGAGCAGCGTATAGCCGTCCGGCGCGCTCTTCGCCACGTGCTCCGCGGCGATGATGGAAGCGGCGCCCGGCCGGTTGTCGATCACCACCGACTGGCCCCAGGCCTCCTGCATCTTCGCGCCGATCAGCCGGGCGATGATGTCGTTGCCGCCTCCCGGGGGGAAGCCGACGACGATACGGATGGGCTTGGAGGGATACGCTTGAGCCCACACGCCCGCAGCAGCGGCGCAGAACGCGAAGAGTACCAAGAATCTCGTGGTTCTCATGCTTCTTCCTCCTATTTGGTCGTCCCCGCGGAAGCGGGGACCCAGTGACTTATACGTCGCTGGATTCCCGCTTTCGCGGGAATGACACTGGTTAACGGATAGTAGAATCAATTCGCCGCTGAAGCCATGGCGGCTCGCTGGCGCGCTGCAATCCGATGCTTGAACCCGTCCTGGATGGTCCACAATCGGTCTTATGTTAATTTCGGTCCCCCTGCGCACCTCCCGGCGGAGGCGATCGGAGCCAGTCTAGTGGTAAAGTGAATGGCAAGTCCGGCATGGCGAGCGTTGATCATTGATTACCGGGCAGCGTGCCGGTTTTGAAATGCTTTATTTGAATGGGAGCCACATGTTTACTAAAACCGTCCATCGATTGCTCACCTTTGCTGCCGCCGCACTGGTGGGAACGGCCTGTATTCCTGAGCGCGCCGAAGCGCAATCGCCAGCCGACCGCTATCCGAGCAAACCGATCAGAATCGTCG